>Ga0164318_10005423_pt1 | contig 12326 bp, 14 predicted proteins | sample GuaBasSedimGuay9_FD_113734 | JGI IMG/M metagenome (GOLD analysis project Ga0164318, IMG submission 113734) | Subseafloor sediment microbial communities from Guaymas Basin, Gulf of California, Mexico - Guay9, Core 4571-4, 0-3 cm | ecosystem: Environmental > Aquatic > Marine > Hydrothermal vents... | reverse complement strand
TGACGTAGACGGACAAGTTGTTGTCTTTGGATCTATCGGGGGCTCTCTCTTAGCACGGTATAGCTGTGGTCCCGGTGAATCATTTCCACAATCCGCCCAGGATATTAACCAGCCAGTAGTAAATCCAACTTATTTGAATGAACCAAATCACTACTTATGGTATGATGAAGATGGAACAACTCCATCTGTTATGTTTATTGTTCCTTCAAATGATCTTAGTCACTATAATGGTGTACTAACAGAAAATAATACAAAAGTTGTTTGGATGAGCGGTATGAACTATAACTCACAAGAAAATATTGATAGTCAACTTTATATGGCTGCTTATCAGTATCCAAAAATATTCTCATTTGATACAATAACACATGAATTTGATTTTTATGATCTGGATGTTCAGGGTGTTGATCCTGCTGATGAGGTAATGGCCATTGCTTTTGACCTCGATGAAGATGGAGAAGTAGATGAATACTACGAAGATGGTGAACCTGTATTAGCTATGAGCTGTCCTAGCTGGTTCTATAATTCAGATGGTGGGTGGCAAGATGCATATTTCCATGAAAGTAATTGTAAAATGGTTGCAAATGGTAATTGGGTTGTGCTTGCATGGCATGATGGTGCAAAGCTTCAAGCGGCCTATTATGAACAAGAAGGATATGATGGATGGGTAGAACAGCCTGAGATCGCTATCAGTATTTCTGGAGATGGTGGTGCAACCTGGTCAGATACCAGATACATCAATGCAAATCCACTCGATGCAGTAGTAGATCCTGCGGGTCACTTTGACGGTAATTATGCACCAGAATTTGAAGGTATGCTTCCTGTGAATATTTCTCTTGGTGATAAACTTGAGATTCTAAGCAATGTACCCGGTAACCGCCATGCAAAACTTCATTTCGTATTTATGGATGATGCAAATTATGGCTCAGCCGCAGGTCAAACTGTTAATGGCGGTACATTTACAAGCAGTGCACTTCGATATGCTGCTATTGACATTAACTTTGAAGAGAGCGTTTCTTCTGATGATATAACAGTAATACCTACCGCAGATCTTTTAGCTCAGAATTATCCAAATCCGTTCAATCCGACAACAACAATAGCTTACAATATGGTAAAAGATGGTAATGTTTCTATCGAAGTGTTCAATATAAAGGGGCAAAAAGTGAAAACACTTATTAACGAACAGACAGCAGCTGGAGATCATACGATCGTTTGGGATGGTACAGACAACAACAGCCACCAGGTATCAAGTGGTATGTACTTCTACAAAATGAAATCTTCAAATTATACCAGCACAAAGAAAATGATTCTTATGAAATAAGAGAATTTAGCCCTGACCATATTTTGGGAGGGGCAACTTCTCTTCCTTATGAAATAGTTGTTAGAAATTAGCTGTTAGCAATTAGCAGTTAGAAAAAAGCTCCGGTTTTCCGGGGCTTTTTTATTGTCATCCACAATTTTGTGTCATTCTCGCAAAAGCGGGGATCTCGATTTTGAAATACAAATAAAATTATACGAAAAAGAATATAGATTCCCAATCGAAGTTGGGAATGACAATTTATTCCTCTTTTGAAAGTTCAAATATATTACATCATCTTCGAGCGCTTTATTAGGTATTGAAGTAGATTATCTTCAAATGGTGTGTCAGTATTTATTGCATTATACTCAATTCGAGATTCATAACATTCATCTTTTAAAAATTGAACATTTTCCTCATACGCCCGTAAATAATCCTTCCTAATCTGCCAGGGTGAAACTGTGATCTTCTCACCTGTTTCAGAATCAATAAATTCAGTATCACGTCTATAATTAAAATCAGTTTCCTGCTTATCCTGAATATGGAATAAAATAACTTCATGCTTCTGGTGACGGAAGTGCATAAGTCCCTGCATGATCTTTTCAGGATCATCTATCATATCAGAGATGAGGATGATAAGTCCGCGTTTTTTTACTCTATCTGCCAGAGAATGCAGAACGCTCACGGTGCTGGTTTTATCTTCTGCCTTTAGATTATGGAGTTCCTTAAAAATGATATTTAAATATGATTTCATAGAGCGTGGAGGAATAAGATTTGTTATTTTATCTGTGAACGTTAGTAAGCCTACAGCATCCTGTTGTGAGATCATTAAATAGGAAAGAGCTGATGCCAGAGCTTTGGTGTATTCCAACTTGGAAGAGGTTGCTGATGTAAAGCCCATAGATGCGCTGTGATCGACAATAATGTAGCACTTAAGGTTGGTTTCTTCTTCATAGCGTTTGATGTAATAACGGTTAGTTTTGCCATAAATTTTCCAGTCTACATTTTTAATTGGATCTCCCGGATTATATTGCCGGTGATCTGAGAATTCTATGCTGAATCCGTGATAGGGAGATTTGTGCAGTCCAGTAATAAAACCTTCTACAATTAATCGTGCACGGAGATTAAATTTATCGATCTTGGCGATGAATTCTTCTGTGAGATATTGCTTATTATTTGCCATTTATTACCCTACATTTATTGTTTTCATTTAAACCTAACCATTGCGAAGGTTACACACCCCACGACTAAAGTCGCACCCCTCTCAAGAGGGGATTTTCGTAAGGTTTTTAAAAGTAGTCTGTTTTAAGTCAGTGTTAGTCTGTGGCAAATTATACCTCGATCTCAGTTGGATCATTCTCTTTTGCCACAACTTTCCATTCCTGTTCTTCATGATCGAAATCGGCAATTTTATCTAATGAGAGTTTCATATATTTTCCGTTGGCTGTAACAGCAATAGAGCCATCCGGTAAAAGCAATTCACCGGAACCAAAAAAGAAACGTTTATTCTGTTCGGTGATCCTGCCCACAACTCTCAGCTCAACATCGTAGGGAACAGGTTGCTTGAACTTTACATTCAATTCAATTGTTACACCCCAGATGTTTTCATTCTCAATCATGATAGCACGACCCATTGTCTCATCCAGAATAGTGCTGGCAATACCACCATGCAATCTTTCGGGATAACTTTGATGGTTTTCACCTGGTGTGAAAACAGCAACCAATTCGTTATTTTCTAATTCATAAAATTCTGCATGAATGCCAAAATTATTCTTCAATCCACACACAAAACAGGATTTACTATTCTGATGCTTTTTTCTAACTTTATGTTTCATCTTATTTTATTTTTTCTCTATCACGTTTTATTATTATGATTTTTGATTAATTATTTCTGTAATATTTATACTTATAAATTGTTTGACTATATTACAAAAATCTATGTTAAATTTTATGCTTTCAAGTACGATTTTTTTTGTTGAAAGATCATACGAAATCCCATCGGTATTATTAATAAAAGTTTCTAAATCTGATTCAATATTTTTGATTTCACCACCTTTATGTACAAAAGTATTTCTTATTCTTTGATATTTAATGATATCATTCCAATCAGTTTCAATACTGCTTAAATTAATTCCAATTACCAGTTTTAAATATTTCTTAAATCGTTGAATATAATTCCTTCCAGCTAAATCTTTAACATCAATACTATACTCAAAATTTTTGCGACAAAATTCACAAATATCAAAAAAGGTATTTTCCAATTTCGAGTATATTGTTATAAATGTCGATTGTAAAAGAATTGTTGAAAATCTTTCATGTTCAAAGATTTCATTTTCAAAGACATCAAAAGCACTTGGCATATCTGGATCATTCTCATGCATTCTTTCCCATTCTTGAAATTTATTGTCAATTTCGCTTTGTTTTTCATTTATCATGTGAGAAGTTTCATTTATAAATGATACAATAGGATCTATTTCAAAATCAGTAAATTCAATAAAATTTTGCAACCAAAGAACAGACGGTTTATTATTAGTCCTGCTCATACTACCTCTTTTATTTATTATAGATTTAATTTGTTTAATAATATTTTTACACATTCAGAATCCAGCAATCAAAATCCTAATTCTGACAAGTAATGATAAATCAATCCTCTTCTTTCTTCTTAGTTCCAACAATAATAGATGCAGGGAATAAAATTACGTAGGCAATTATCAGCAGAACAGGTGAGATCGTGTTATCTCCGGTTCCCATAATTATGTATCCTGCAATAGTTGTGATAAAAGCAATTACCAATAGAATTATGTTAGTTTTATTAAATACAAATTTCATATTATCTCCTTTTAAGAGTCGGCTTTGCAAAGCAAAACGATCTCTGCTTTTTTTAAATTCTGCCACAAAGGCACTAACGCACGAAGAAAATTAAATTTAATAAATACTCTTTGTATCTCTGTGTCTTCGTGTCTCTGTGTTTATTATTTAATACTCACTTAATATCTCTTTAGAAAGTTGAACGGATTGCTTTTCATTGTCCAACTCAATTGCTAACTTAAAATAATATTCAGCTTTTTTCTTTTTGTTTAATTTATGATATATTTCACCGATATGATAGGCAATTTCGCTGTTATTTATTTCTTTTGAAAGAGGAACTCTCATCGCTTTAAGTGCTTCATCATATCTTTGTTGTTTACAATAAAGCCAAGCCAAGCTGTCCCAGATCATTTCACTTTCCGGCATTAATGAAACAGCTTTTTTCAAATAGTTTAAAGCTTCATCATATTTTTCTTCAAGTTCATTTTTAGCTATAAAATAACCAACAGCATTGAGTAAGTCAGCATTTTCCGGATAAAGAACAACTCCTTTTTCCAAAATAATAAGCAGACTATCAGGGGTGTCGTACATTTCACCAAGAATTGAACAGGTTGCAAATGTAGAAGCATCAGGTTTGAGATTAGTTTCAATTTCATCTTTCAGGATAGAATAGGCAATAGAATCGTGTTCAGTTCCAAACAGCAGACTGGCAATAAGCTCGTTCGGGGTGATTTTCATCCCTTCAATATTAGAGAGGAGCGATCTAGCTTTTTGGAGGTCCATAGCATTTTGAATATATGCAAGAGCAACCATAAGATTGAGTTCGTTTTCGTTAATAAAACTATCAGGGAGCTTATTTAGTAACTCGAGTGCGATTTCTTTTTCTTCAAATTCTGTATGGAAAATCGCCAGCAGATAATTTGCCTTTGTTTTATCCTCTAAAATATTATAATACTGTAATAAAAGTTTATATATTTTTTCTTTCCGTTCAAGATCCTTAGAAAGATCAACCTTGAATATATAAGTGTGAATTGTATTAATATCTTTCGCTTTGAACAGATTGTTCGCTGCTTCTACATAATCACCTGCAGATAGATAAAGATCAGCAAAATAGGTATAGAAAGATGATGAAAATTCCTCTGTTAATTCTCCGGATTCTTCGATTGCAAGCCCTGCTCGAATTCCAGTACTAATATCGTTTTTTCTAATTGCAGAAAAGAAAAGGTATTTTAAAATATCGTGAGTTCCAACCTCGAAGCACAGAGTTTTATTTTTTAATATTTCATCATACTGCCCAATTGAGAAATATCTTCCGATCAGATAAATTTTTATTGGATCAGAAAGAATCCTGTTATTATCTATATGAAACTGAATCGTTTCTATAACTTTGTTTTGTAAACCTTGTTTTTCATAAGATGTAAGCAACGGAGTTAAGCTTGTTTCATCTGTCCATTTTTCGTAAGCATCAGTAAATATTTCAAGACTTTTTACTGAATCAATTTCACTATATAACTCAGCAATTGTCAGTACCAGTTTTTCTTCATCCCATGGGAGTTTTATCGCTTTTTTAAGAAGCTTAATATTTCCTGATGGTTTGGTGTTTTGCTGGAAGACATAATATGCTGTCAGATTTCGCATGGTCGGTCGTGTTTTAATAGCTTTTTTAAAACACTTTTCTGCCATTTCATTCTGTTGTTCATTGCGGTAAGATTCGGCTATAATTGAATAGATTTTTTCCGATTTTATGTTTTTGTTACAGAAAATTTTTCCAAGTTCAATAATTTCAGAATTTGCCGATTTATCAAAAAAAGCTTTTAATGCTAAAACCTCCATTAATGTTTTTTTAAGGTAAACATTGTTGGAATCAGCTTCTACTGCTTTTTTATATAATTGAACTGCATTTTCAAAATCGTGCTGCTGCATTGCAGCCTGTCCGAAAAGAAAGTAATTCTCGGCAATAAAATTCGGTTGATGAGATATATTTTTATTAACTGCGCACCCTGCAAAAATCATTAGAATAAGCAGAAGGTAAAAAACTTTTTTCATGGAAGTTTAAAAAGTCATATTGTAGAGGAGTGTGATCGATCTATCACAACCTTGAGTATGAATATTATTAAGCATTAAGTCATAAAACGATACCTTAATAATAAGAGCGTCTGTGAAATGTATATCTATAGAAGCATTGAAGAATCCTCTACCTTTTACAAGATTCGTTTCGTTATCATTCCATCCGGTATCATATTCTGCTAATAATACGATCATATCTCCTATTGTCTTATCAAAACCAACAAAAAGATTTGGTTCATCATCTTTATCTTCAGTTTCTAGGCTGTAGTTAATTCCACCATGAACACCTATATTTCCAAATAGGAAGAAGTTCTTACTGACCGTAAGATATACGCCTTTAGATTTTATATCATATCGTTTTTGAGATTTATCATATCTTCCGTGTCCTTGAGAATCGTAACCAATGGCAATAGCTGGAAGCTGATTACTCTCATCCATAAGCCGCACTTTTGCATTAAATTCAACCCTATCATGCCATTGAGGGTCTTTATCACCAACTATTTCTTCAGCACCATAATTCACTCCAAACATAAAACGCGGGAAAAGTCCTACTCTTGTTCCTATCAACAAACCGTTGTCTTTGTATATCTTGGCGGTGATCTCTGCTTCACCCTGCTGTAAAATACCGGCAGTAGGTGTATCAATCAATGTGTTAAGCTCAAATGCAAAAACACTCACTGAAATTATTAAAAGGATAAATAAGATACTTAGTTTTCTCATTTTAAATCTCCTTGATTATTTTATATCTTTAAGTTTCAACGTGTTGCTTATAATCTCTAATTCATAAAGAGCTTCCAGCTTCTCTCCTTCAGGATGGTATACTGAATTATCTATAAGATAAGCCAGTCCATTTGTTTCATCATAAAAAGCAAAGCTTTGGAAAGCACCTCCGACAGAATGTTTCTTATTCTGCCATCTTCCAGTCAAACGCCAGCCCTGATGTCCAGCTAGTTTATACTTTTCCATTCTTACATCTCTATCAGAGAATTCATCTTCATCATAATATTTCCAGCTTATATTCTTGCGAGCTTCTTTGAGCCAATATCGATTAAATTCATCTTTGGAAATTTGCTGAAAATACACTGAAATATATCTGTCCGGCTTATTTCTTAACCGAGCAATGAATGAAATAAAATTATTTGCGGTATCATTTTTGTAAAGTATATATTTTTTTGGAAGTTTTAGTAACCATGGAAAAGCAGCAAATCTATCATCAGGATAAACAGGAGTTTTATATAACTGTCCATTGATGCGATCAAATAATTTTTCTTTGAATAGATCAAAAATATTATGAGATTGCAAAATATTAAATTTCAGCAGATTTAGTTCATTGCTACCAAGTATAAAAAGCACAAACTGATCATTTGCCCACACATTATCTTTCGTGTACATTCCAATTAGATTCTCATTAACTTCAGCTTCTACCTTAGAGCCCATGATTTCTTTTATATATGTTGATACTTTGTCATTTGATTCCAGATCACAAAAAAAGATCAGATTATTAAATTTATAAAAATTATCCAAGTTATCAATGGGAGCTCTTTTAACAACAAATACTTTCTCATTTTCGGTTGTAAATCTGACTCTTTCCAATGTTTTTATTAAATGGCTTTTGGCATATTTCCATACATTATCATCAGCAAAAACATATACTGTCTGCTTATGTCCCCATGACATCGGTTTATGAGGATCTATCACTTTGCTTTTTGTTCTATGGAGATTATCCTTTGAGGAACATCCTAGAATTAAAAGCAGAATAATTCCTAGAACCACAATTTTTTTGTTCATTATTTGCCTTTACGCTCTTTTGGAGAGAAATAAGTTATACCGGAGAGTATAGTGATAACAGCAACAATCCAGAAAAAAATATTAAATCCAAACTGAAACTTTGAATGATATGTTGGTATGAATGGATATAACAAAGAATAATAAACCAAAGCCGAAATGATCCCCGTCAGTTGGAATGTTGTTTTTACTTTTCCCCACACATTTGCCGGAATATAGATTTTCTTCATTGTGTAATAATGTCTTAATAATGTTATTATAACTTCTCTAAATAAAATAAGATAGAATACATAAATACTCATCATTTTCATAGGCTCGGAAACTAAAGCGAACAATGCCAATAAAGTTAATAACTTATCTGCAAGTGGGTCCATTATTTTCCCAAAATTTGTAACAACGCCAAACCTGCGAGCAAGCAGACCATCAAAAATATCGGTGATACTGGCAATTATGAAGACAAAAGTAGCCCATTGATAATTATATTTTATTTGGGAATAATATACAAGCCAAAAGAAAACCGGAACCAGAACAACTCTAAAAAGAGTTAATGAATTTGGTATATATTTTTTCACTTCAAGTTTTCTCCTAAAGCTATACCTGCAAATAATGAACTGATGGCTAATGTTAATAATTCTACGCCAAAGAAACGATAATCAATTTCAATGTGAAGTAATTGAAAATAGATCAATGCATAATAAATAGCTACATTGAGAATTAGCGGTATAAAGCAAAGATATAATGAATTAACAAAAAATTGTTTTCTTCGTTTTCCAATTTGACCGCCGGAAGAATGATAAATTTTCCAGAAAACATTACTTTTCATTTCAAAATGAATTCGAAGAAAAATCGAAATGAATAGTATGAAAATAATGAATAAACCAAAACCTATATAATAACCATTGGTAAGAAAGGATATCTTATTTTGGTTATCTTGCCAATTAGCATTATCAAAATAGTGGATAACTGCAGGAGAATATTCTAATAGCGTTCTTTCTAGCTCAAGTTTCTGTTCAATATAGAACTTTTCTCCCACAAAGTTTATCTGCATTGCTGTGGGGAGTAAGTATGATCTTAGTATCTCATCACTGTCTTCCAAATTGTAATTATTTATCAACGTTTGAGCAATAATAGAATCCTCTATTATAATTATGTCTTTTATATAATTACTACTCTCGATCTTTAATTTTAGTTGTTCAAGTGTATTTTCCTGCATAGAAAGAAGCATCATTGGAGAAGCAGAAATATTATCTTCAAAAACATCCTTTTGATACTCATATCCTAAATGAAGTAGATTCCATCCAAAAAGGATTATGAAAATAAGAATGATTTGAAAAGAGATTCCCTTTTTCACAATTTTACCACTTTGTTGTCCTGAATTCTATAATGAGTGTCAAAATTATCGAGTTTTCTTTTTGATGTAGCGATCAATGAAGCTCCACTATTTAGGGCAAAATTGCAAATCTCCAAAGCAGTGATCATGTTCTTATCATCGAAGTAATTTTCAAAATCATCTACAAGAATGATCTGTGGAAGCTGAATTACTGCCCGAATTAATTCAATAAATTTCTTTGATGAGGATGAAAGTGTTTTAACCTTATTGCCTATCTTATCTCCAAGTTGGGAAGTCATGCACAATTCCAATATCTTCTGCTTTTGTCTGACAGTCACTTTGGGCAAAGGTATGATAATATTCTTCCAGACAGATTCATTCATAAGAAGGTGTGAAATATTATCTATAAGAATTGTTTTTTTCTTTTTTTTATAAAATAATAACGGCTTATCTTTAATTAAGATCTGTCCGCCAAAATTGTAATAATCTCCATGTATTGATCTCAATAAAAGTGATCTTCCTGTATCATTATTCCCGAAAATGTTCACTCTCATACCGCTTCCAATAAGCATCTCATTTATCAGCATGAATTTTTCATTCTCTCTGGATAAGGAAAATCCTTCTATCTTAAGCATTAACAAACTCCACAATAATCTTTTTTTTCTTTTTTTCTGAATCTAAAACAAATTTTTTCCTTGCTTTCAGGTCAACCTTTTTTGCAAAATTATCGATATCATGTTCCCTGTTTTGCGGATAAAGAATAAAAGCCCTGCCGTCTTTTTTCAAATTTCGTTTTACACATTCCAAAATATCCAGCATATTACAGGTTATTTCATGCCTGGAAATTGCACGTTCTACTATTGGACTTATCCTGCCCTTATCTTTTGGAAAATATGGCGGGTTGGAAATTATCAGATCATACTTCTGCAAAGAGGTAAACGCTCTAAGATCAGCTTGTGAAAATGTTGGAGATGTCTCGGATAACTTAGTATTATCCTGGCTAAGTTTAACCAGATGCTTCTGGATTTCGATTCCCATGATCTTCCATTTTGGATGATAATGAGATAGCATAATAGAAATAATGCCATTTCCGCTACCCAACTCAAGCAAATTAATATTTTCCTGTGAAATTTGTTCTGAAACGGTTTCTACAAAGAATGCAGAGTCAGAAGTTATTGAATGCCCACATCTGGTTTGAAAAATAGTTTTGCCAAATGGAAGCTTTACGGAAGTAAGCATAGGTTTTCTTATTTAATGTTCTGTGTGTCCAAATCCACCGCTTCCACGATTTGTTTCATCGAGCTTATCGGTAATGACAAAATCTATAGATTCATGACGAGAAATGACCATTTGGGCAATTCGTGTATGGGTAGAAATAATGAAATCGGTTTTTCCAAAATTAAATAAAATAATTTTAATTTCACCGCGATAATCGGCATCAATTGTACCTGGAGAATTAAGAACTCCAATTTGATGTTTGATTGCCAATCCGCTTCGAGGGCGTATCTGTGCTTCATATCCTGTCGGTAAAGAGATTGCTATTCCGGTTGGAATAAGAACAACTTCTCCGGATTTTATAAGCATATCTTCTTTATTGCAGGAATAAAGATCATAACCGGCAGCGTGTTCTGTCATGCGTTTTGGAAGTTTAGCATATTCATTTATTTTTTGGATATTTACTTTTAACATTTTATTCCACCTTAATAATGAAACAGGGCTTCATCGAAGCCCCGTTAATTATATCTTATTATCCAGATTAAAATTTTCTTGTATGAATAAAATCACAGAGCATCAAGAGTAATTCGGCTTTTTCACCGTATGGTTCTAAAAGAGCTTTAGCTTCAGTTATTAATTTCTCTGCCATTTGCTTGGATTTTTCTAAACCATAAACTGCTGGAAACGTAGCTTTTTTTGCTTTTGAATCTTTGCCAATGGTTTTTCCAAGATCCTCTATTGAACCTTCAATATTAAGGATGTCATCTACGATTTGAAAAGCCAGACCAATCTTCTGCCCGAAACTTTTCATACGTTTAAAATCTTCTTCAGGAACTTCTGCCAGCATGCATCCGAAACGAATTGGCAAACTCATTAATTTACCTGTTTTATTATTGTGTATAAACTCAAGCGTCTCTTTTGATATCTTTTTGCCTTCACTTTGAATATCTATCATCTGTCCGGCAATAAGACCTGCATGACCGGCTTCAATAGAAAGTTCTCTAATAAAATCTAATCTGAGTTTTTCATCAATTTCTTCTGCATTAACAATTGCCTGGAAAGCATAAATAAGAAGTGCATCTCCAGCCAGCAAGGCAATATCAGAGCCAAAAAGAACATGACATGCTTTTTTACCACGCCTGTATTCATCATTATCAATTTCAGGTAGATCGTCATGGATCAAAGTGTATGTATGCAACATTTCAATTGCGCCTGCCACAAGAAGTGTCTTATCAATATCATCTTTAAAAAGTTTGTAAGTATTTATCAATAAATATGGTCGTAATCTTTTTCCCCCTGCGAATAATGTATGGCGGATTGCTTTATGTATTTGTTTTGGATACTCATCTTTTCTTGGTAGGAAACGATCTATTGCAATATTAACAAGTTCGCGTTTTTCTTTCAGGTCTTTTTTTAAGACCATATTTTTTGCGCTCATATTTCCTCAGCGATGTTTTCTGTTTTATGTATTTTATTTGTTACAATTTCAATTTTATTCTCAATTTTTTCGAGTTTTTTGTTGCAAAAATCAGCCAATTCTGAGCCTTCTTCAAAAAGGTCAACGATCTTATCCAGTTCGTCTACACCTTCTTCCAATTTGTGAACGATCTCTTCTAATCTAATTAAAGCCGATTCAAATTTTATTTTACCTTTCATATATAATAGTTAAGTTCAATTCCGGTTTATTTTTTTGTGACAATAATATCATCTTCAAGTTTATTTAAATACTCATAAGGATTTCTATATTTATTATATCTTAAGACTTCAAAGTGTAAGTGACTTCCGGTTGAGCGTCCGGAATTTCCCATCTCGGCAATAATTTGTCCT
>Ga0164318_10005422_pt1 | contig 12326 bp, 10 predicted proteins | sample GuaBasSedimGuay9_FD_113734 | JGI IMG/M metagenome (GOLD analysis project Ga0164318, IMG submission 113734) | Subseafloor sediment microbial communities from Guaymas Basin, Gulf of California, Mexico - Guay9, Core 4571-4, 0-3 cm | ecosystem: Environmental > Aquatic > Marine > Hydrothermal vents... | reverse complement strand
GGGCTTCATTGACCTCGAATCAGTAAGCATAGCTGCCACCATCACCGATAAAGCCCTTATTTCCCAGAAGTCGGGAGACAACCGTATTTTCGTTCCATTTAATTCGTCCGAAAAGATTTGTCACGGAAAATCCCAGCCGATATCCGTTGATTTCCTGTGATGTAATACCAATATCCATCGCAAAACCGCGGCCGCCGACGGATTGCTGAAAAAGATAATAACCTTCCCCCTCCATGTAATTTTTCCCGGATGTAAAATTGGTCCTAACATAGCCATAGGAGGAATCGGGATTGAGTCCGAAATAGCTGATACCCTGCAGATACTTTAACGACACACCGAAAAACAGTTTTCTAATCGGAAATGCAAAGGAATAGGCCCACTGATTCATGATCAGAAAATCTTCACGAAAGTCCAGGTTCATGTCTTTTCCGATGGGGTTTCCATCAAAAATTAACCGCACCAGTCCCCGGGGCAAACCCACATCACCGATCAGGATCATATCCGACGTAAAGGCTTTATTGTAACGGGAAAAATTCAGGTATGGCAAAGGAAGATGTAAATCGGTAAAAATCCGCCAGCCCTTCGCGGGAATTTCGGACAGGAACTGTTCTTTCAGCAGACCGTCATCGGCTTCCATGTCTTTGCCGTTATAATCATTATATTTTCTCAGCGATAACATATTATTCGTAAAACTGGTTGCCAGTCCGCCCAAGACACGGTAAGATTTGTACCGCTCCGGAATCGCCAGATTTGCCGGGTTATAATCCACCGTAAAAAGTCCTCGCGCCATGACACCATAGGCCCCGGCCAGGGCCATACCCCGGGGGTCCCGCCGGGTTTGACCGGACACTGAAACGGTCATTAGCACGATGACCATCCAGAAAACTATTCTATGGAAGCCTGGTCTCAGGATTTTCCTTTCTCTTTGGCAATATGGCTTTCTGCAATGTATCGGCATTTGTAGAATCTTCTTCAATCTCTCCAAACATCGCGCCGGCCTCCAGGGTCATACTAAACAATGACACAATCCTGACCACATCATTATAACCAATATACACAAAGTCATCTGTTCTGTTCAGGTGGATGCGTGGACGCAGGTAGCGGGTCTCATCGCTGACAATCAGATTTATTTTCTCCGAATCAATGACAGCGCTCTCTTCGGCGAAACCCGGAGTCTGCACCCGAAAGTTTTCATCCAGCACCGGCTCGGGCAGTAAAATCGTGGCTAGCGTATCTACAATGACGGCAACATTGCCGGTATCCGTAACGGCATAGATTGTATCGTTAATGAATTGATATCCGGAATCAAGGCTGTCGGCATACAGCGGAAAATAATCGTAATTCGACACCAGAATATCAACCCGTCCGGAAAGAGGGAAATCGTTGGTTATTTTTGTAACAATGGCTGCTTGAATCAAACCATTATTTATGCGGGTGCGGGTTTCATAATCCATCGGCGCAATTTCGGAAGAGGAAACCGGAATAAAAGTCATGTCGTTAATTTGCATGACAAAGGGAACAATGAGCTCATAATACCCCCAAAAGGACTTATTCACCTGCAGGCGGGACGTATCATTCGAGGGAATGGCCGCTTCTCCGAATACCATCATCGAATCGGGAACCATATTGAATATCGGCGCAATGTCAATCTGAATATCCGATTCTTTCACCGGTTCGGCTTCAGTGGCCTTGTAGATAATTTCGGCGGCGGAAATTGTTTTCGGCGGCTGATTTTCCTTATAGCCCACAATGTTGAAATTCAGTTCTGTCTGGGCCTGAATTTCATTAAACAGATGCAGATTCAGGAGCACAGAACCGAAATTGACATCACCCAAACCGGTCGGAATATCATTAATTGTAATCGGCGGGATAGCAAAGGATTCATTGAAAAAGCCGACAATTTCCTTAAACTTCATCACCGAAATGTTCATTGCAAAATCCAGTAATCCGTCACCGAAATCCAGGGGAATTGTGGAAACGGTGTCACCCTCATCGGGAAGAATGGTAATCGTCGTCACAACTATAATTGAATCCACTACGGTCTTGGGATCCACATTCCGCAATGTATCCAGATCGAGCCGTTCCGATCCAGTGACAACATTACCGGTAGTCATAACCGCGTCGAGTGTCAGCGGCCCCGTATCCTCATAAAAATTATAAAACACCATCTCCATATTCATGTCGATCGGTAACGTATTTTCAATCCGGTAACTGATCAGATTGGTATCAAGACTCAGCGTCGGCGTTTCCCCCAGGATTCCTTTAAAAATCGTATTATTGGATTCCGGAAGTTTCTGAGCGGTACGGATTTCAATCGGTTCCGGTTTCCCGGTAAAACTTTCAATCTCATTGAGATCAACAGCGACTGTTATGGTCATATAAGGATCGGAACCGGCGGGGATAACCAGCGGAGCGCCATCTGTCCCGCCCAGAATAGCCGAAACTTTAACAATAATGGAATCCTGCATCTGTTTTCCAGCAAGATCGCTGCTGCCGGAGCGGGTTTCACCTGATGGAATGGTTTCATAGAATGACTCTGCGATGAGCGCTCCGTCTTTATTTTTCATCTGAATAATGACCGAATCCAGGTCCATAAGCATCCGGTTTTCCACAATTGTTGAAAATTCTCCGTCACCGATTGTAAGATAATCCACCCGTTCAAAATAGGGGATTCCGTTTTTATCGAAGATTTGATAGGGAGATTCACGGTCAATCAAGGGCGCTCGCGGCACTGCGGGGATAGTGTAATCTTCGGACTTTGGCAAAGATATTCCCGCCAGGGTTGCCAGCCGAAGCGTCTGATCAAAAGAGATGGATACCGGATTACCGGCCTGGTCCATATCGCCGAAATCCTGCTGAAAGGCAACTTCAGTTGCCGTGGGAATGACAAAAATATCCTCGGTGAGCGTCACCGTGTCCAGCAAACCCCGAAATTTAAAATAGAGGGAATCGGACAGTGAATCACCGTAGATTCCGTTCGTGGAATCTTGTAGGTCTCTCAAAGGCAGAGACACATCTGTAAGCGGCAGATTCAGAGTCTGATAGAAGACGGGCAATTCCGGCGCTTGAACCGGTTCGTAGGTACAGCTCAGCGACCACCAGAACAAACCGAAAGCAATATAAACAATGAATGTTCTATATCTGAATGGAATTCGAAATGGTTTCACGGAGTTTCTCTCCGGGAGATTCACTACCCCGGTTACTTTAAATTATTAACTGGTTTTACGTTTACCGGTAAAATAGGAACCCAACGAAAAGTGAATACCCTTCGACGTGTGCACCCAGATACCGCGATGAAAACCGACCGCCCAGTCCAAATGAGCAAAACCGATATGCAGACCGCTGCCAAGGTTGACTTCCCAGCCGGTGATATCACCTATCGCCATTCCAAAACGAAAGGGCAATTTCGGAAGATAGGTATATTCCATCCCCATGGATAAACGCCAGCCTTTGTTGTAATTAAACCGATCCCGGAAACCGGTTGAAAAATCCATCGCCAGCAACAGATCATTGCTAACCTGTTTGGCTAATCCAAACCGCAGTACCAGCGGCAGTTTCGTATTAAAAGCGCTGGAATCATCTTCGACGATCTCACGTTTGCTGTAGAAAAAATCGCTGTAACTGCTGTCACCTTCAAAGAGCCGATCGCCGGCAATATTCCGGAACTCAAATTCGTAATGATAGCTTTCGCCATCGAAAGGAAGGTCCAGGTCCGTATTTTTGATCATCCCACTCTTCAATTGATTTCCCATGAGTTTAAGGATAGAATTCCCCGTTGAAAACAGGGTCGGACTGTTCCAGCGAATCAGGCCGGCAATATTTTGAACACAAAAACCGATATCCAGGCCGCTTTTGTCCCGGTAAGTGAAGCCGAGGTCCACACCGACTCCCCGACCTGCCCCGGACTGGCGAAAGAGATAATCACCTGAACCGGTCAGAACAAAATTTGCCGTGTCAACCTTGATTGTGCCACTGCTTTGCCCCGGAGCCAGGCCAAAATATCCAAGTCCCTGATAATATTTCAATGAGAATCCAAAGGATATATTATCATAGGGAATTCCCATGGAGTAGGCGTACTCTATAGCCGTCATGGCATCAATCCGTAAATCCGTATCGTACTCAACACCCTTCTCCCAATTACCGAAAATGACATCAAGAGCAGGCTTGGAAACATAATAATCACCGGCATACAGTATGTTTGTCGTAAAGGATTTATTCCCTTTTGAGAAATTTATTAATGGCAGCGGTATTCTGAGAGAACTGGTGGTCCTCCAACCATTTTCGGGAAGATCATTGATAAATTCTCTCTGGAGTTCACCGTCATCAACCGTTAAATCCTTTCCGCCATACTTTGCAGTCGTCAGCAATGAATAAAAATTATTCGTAATTTGCCAGTCCAGACCTCCGAGATAGAAATAGGTATTGAAATCCTCCGGGAAGGCCAGATTGGCGGGATTGCTGTTTACACTGAACAGCCCGTCTGGAATAGCGGTAAACGCACCGCCCATGGCAACCGCTCGGGGGTGAGCCAGATTCTGACCGGATAGAAAGCTTGCGAAAAGTGTCACCACCATCGCAAGCTTTGCGAGGTATCGATGCTCTCTCCACATTCTCGAAAAAGTCATCCTTATATCCTATCCGGTCGTATCCGATGTATCGGTTGCTGTCTGATTCAGAGCCCCGGCGTCAAACAGCAGATTTAAATAACTCTCAATCTCGATTTTGTAATCGCTCTGTAAAAAAATCTCGTTGGTATCTGGATTCACCAGATGAAATTTGGGCAGAAAATAACATGTATCGGAAATTACACTCAGAGCCCTGGAATCGGCAAAGTAAATCTGGGTTTCCCGTCCGACCGATATCACTGAATCAGTTTCCATTACAGATGCCGGTAAATCAATCAGCGCCAGAGTGTCGATAAGAACCTGTTCGGTGTCGCTGCCAATATAGTAAAGCGTATCATTGATGAATCGATATCCCGGATAGAGGCTCGCATCGGCGCTGTCCATGGGAAAAACATCACGATTGCCGATCAGCAGAATCAGTGATCCCCTGAAAGGAGTACGGTTGGTTATAGTTATATCCAGTTGAGCACCATTCTGGGAACGACTGATATTCGAACGGGTCAGACTATCCGTAATATAGAAACGGGTCGGGTGACCTGCAGAGAGTAACAATTCGGCCGGCAGAGTGAATTTCAGCGGCGCATAGAGTTGATAGCCCACCGTAATTTCACCGCCTATGGCGGCGCCGTCATACTGAGCCAGCGGTTGGGCTGCCTCCACATAAAATATGATACTATCCGGCAAAACCGCCATAATCGGCGCCAGGTTACAGCGATAGGATGTTCCGGATAACGCAAATGCGTCATCCGTTTCAGCCAGCGTCCTCAGCATTTTGCGACCGGAAATCACGATTCGCAGGGAATCGAAAGCGCCCGTATTAGTAACGGTGAAATCCGCATTGGCATTATCAAAAAGAATACTGTCCGCTCCGTCGGGACTGTTGAGTATTTCATGACCATTCAGATATCCCGAAGCAATCGGCCGACCGTAAAAAGACGCAAGATGCAGCTCTCCGATTTCAAATCCGATCTCCAGGTTTTGTGTCAACTTCTGCCTCAGCGTGTCCCGGATCATCAGCGTTAACCCAAATTCCAGCGAATCAATCATTGAACGACGATCGATACTGAATAAGGAATCGCCGTTGACATCCATACTGATTTGCGCATTCAGACTGTCGGCCGCCAGATGCAGAGTGTCGATCCACAGCCTATCGGTATTGACATCCTTGAAATTTCTTGCAATGATCTCAATATCCAGATCGTTATCCATGGTATCGGAAAGTGTTGCCGACACCCGGATTGAATTGGCGCCTCTCATATTATCGGAGTTAAGCGCTGCCCTGACAATATAATTATTCCGTTTACTGATCAGGCCCTTGGCTACAGTCTGATAGACCGGTACTGGTTTGTTCAGTTCGGCATCGATGATTCTGCTCAGATCGAGCTTTTTAGAAAAGTCGGCTCCGGGAATCTTCCAATAATCCGGGGCTATGGTTAACACCTGTCCGGGAGTATCAACGGCAAAATAGAACAATTTGTGAGAAGTGGTATCGGCAAAGATCGGATTATTCCGGCCGGACAGGGAATCATAAACCAAATCCTGAAAGGAATACTCCTGTTGTAACAGTGGCAAGATAAGCCTGGAATTCCAGCGTTCCGGTACTCGCGGCAAAGTCGGCAATTTAAATTCACAATCCGTCAGCCACCATAACAGCAGCAGGAGAAAATATATACCGGTGTTTCGTTTCACATTAATCCACAAGAGATTGTATCAACGAAAATAGTATTATGTGCCTTCGTAATAAGCGGTCTTATAACGTATCTGCTCTTCGGTCAGTTTATCAATACCGATGCCCATCGTCTGCAGCTTCAGAGCGGCGATCTCCTGATCCTGTTCCTCTGTGATGTCATAGACTTTATTTTCGAGGTCGGTCTTATTCTTGGCTAAAAATATCATGGCCATAAACTGGTTGGCAAAGGACATATCCATCACTTCGGAAGGATGACCTTCGGCGGCCACCAGATTGACCAGACGTCCTTCACCGAGGACATAAATCCGTTTCCCGTTTTTCATAGTATGCTGGACACAATTGGGTCGAACTTCCTTCTTGGACACCGTAATCGATTCCAAATCATCGAGATTTATCTCACAGTCATAATGTCCGGTATTACAGACAATGGCTCCGTCTTTCATCATTTCAAAATGACGTTTGACAATTACATCTTTCATTCCTGTGGCCGTAATAAAAATATCGCCAATGGGCGCACATTCGTCCATGGGCATCACGCGGTAACCATCAAGTGTTGCTTTTAGCGCCGCAGTAGGCTTTACTTCGGTGCAGATAACATTGGCGCCCAGACCGTCAGCCCGCATGGCACAGCCTTTCCCGCAATGACCATATCCGGCCACCACCATCGTTTTTCCGGCCATTAAAATCGACGTCGCTCTTAAAATTCCGTCCATTGATGATTGGCCGGTTCCGTAGACATTATCAAAATCCCATTTCGTTTCGGCATCATTGACCGCTACGACCGGATAGAGTAGTTTGCCATCCGCCGCCATCGCACGGAGACGATGAATGCCGGTAGTGGTTTCTTCTGAACCGCCGATTATTTTTTTCGCCAGATCCGGATATCTATTATGAATTGTAAAAATCAGATCCGCTCCATCATCCAAGGTCAAGGTCGGTTTTTGAACAAGCGTCTGATCAATACACCAGTAAAACTCCTCCGTTGACATACCATGCCAGGCCCAGATGGGAACGTCTTCTTCATAAAGGGCGGCTGCGACATCGTCCTGCGTGCTTAACGGATTACAACCGCTCCAGGCAACCTGAGCACCGGCGGCGATCAGAGTGCGCACCAGAACCGCTGTTTCCTTGGTGACATGCAGACAGCCGCTGATCCGCATTCCGGTCAGAGGTTTGGTTTTTGAATACTTTTCACGCAGGGCCATCATCACCGGCATATGGGCTTCAGCCCATTCGATTTTCAGGTGTCCGGCTTCCGCCATTTTAATATCTTTGATCTTACCTTCCATTATTTTACTCCAAAATACTTTTTTAATTCATCCACTTTATCGGTTTTCTCCCAGGTAAATTCCTCTTCGTTGCGGCCGAAATGACCATAGGCCGATGTTTTCGAAAATATCGGGCGCTTCAGCTGCAAATGCTTGATTAATTCCGCAGGTTTCAACGGGAATATTTTTCGGATGGCCTCCGCCAATTGATCCTCATCCACCCTGCCTGTGTCGAAAGTATTGGCATAAACAGATACAGGATCCGCCACACCGATGGAATAGGCCAGTTGAACTTCACAACGACGGGCCAGCTTGGCTGCAACAATATTTTTTGCAATATAACGGGCCATATACGACGCCGAACGATCGACTTTGGAGGCATCCTTCCCGGAAAATGCGCCGCCTCCGTGCCGTCCCATTCCGCCGTAGGTATCCACAATAATCTTCCGCCCGGTGACACCGGCATCGGCCTCCGGTCCGCCAACAGTGAAAATTCCCGTGGCGTTGATATAAAACTTCGTTTCCGGAGTAATATAATCCTGACAGACCGGAATGATAACATGTTTTTTAATATCCTTAACAATTCGGTCGTGATCAATCTCCGGATTATGATGAACGGCAACAATCACGCTGGTTACCGATTTCGGCTCGCCATCCACATATTTCACCGTCACCTGAGATTTTCCGTCGGGACGCACCCAGTTTAAAATTCCCTTTTTCCGAACATCCGCGAGTCGCATGGTAATTTTATTCGCCAAAGTGATGGGTAAGGGCATCAGTTCCAGGGTTTCATCACAGGCATACCCGAACATCATGCCCTGGTCACCGGCTCCCTGTTCATGTTTTTCGGTCTCATTGACGCCCAGCGCAATATTTTCACTCTGTTCGTGAATCGATGTAATCACCGCACAACTGGTGGCATCCAGTCCGAAATCCGGATTGGTATAACCGATTTTCTTTAATGTATTGCGGACAACCCGCGGTATATCAACATAGGCTTTCGTTGAAATTTCTCCCACAACCATAACTAATCCTGTCGTAGTCAACGTCTCACAGGCGACCCGGCTGTCCGGATCAACCGCTAACAGGGCGTCCAGAACCGAATCGGAAACGGCATCACAGACTTTATCCGGATGTCCTTCGGTTACAGATTCCGAAGTAAAATGGTAAATTTTCGGCATGTATATTCTCCTTTATTTAACTCACTAAACATACGCTTCTGCGTCTATAAAATCAACCTAAATCCTTTTGAGTGCTATCCCCTATATCAATGCCGGTTCCAACACCTTTTACCATGGCATCCCGACCGATTAACGACTCTTTTAAAACGGCATTTCTAACGACGGAACTTTCATCAATAATACAATCCTCAACAACCGAAGTCGATATCCGGGTCCCCTCCGCCACGCTTACATTGGGACCGATAACGCTTTTTTCAACCGATACGTTATCGCCAAGGAAAACCGGCGGTATAAGGACCGAGTCGGTCAATTGGTACTCTTTCTGAGCCATTTTCCCGAGTAAAATCCTATTCGTATTCAGCAATGTATCCCGCGTTCCGCAATCGTAACAGGCCTCGATCGGTTCCGCCACTATTGCCGTTTGCCAATCCAGCATAATCTGGAGGGCATCAGTCAGCTGGTATTCATTTTTTGTAGTAATTTCATGCTCCACAATATAATCGACGGCCCTTTTCAGCATCCCCTGATTTTGCAGCAGATAGATTCCGGCAATCGCCTGATTGCCGATATATTCCCGGGGTTTTTCCACCAGCCGAAGGACCTTCCGGCCGTCGGTCTGAACAATACCAAAGCGGCTGGGATCTTCCACGGTCATCACACCGATAATATTCTGATTACTATTGACAAATTTATCAAAATCCAGATCGAGAATGGTATCTCCCAGAATGATCAGGACCGGTTCATCCGAATCATCCAGTCCCATGCCTATGGCGTGTCCCAATCCTTTACGCTCTTTCTGCTCCACAAATCGGACGTTCACCGAATAGTGAGTGGTAACATAGTCAACGACCTTATCCGCTTTATACCCGACGATCAGGACAATTTCGTCTACACCGGAGCCGATCAGTTTATCAAGAATGTGCCCGAGAATAGGTTTGCCGGCAACCGGAAGCAAAACTTTCGGTCTCGTCAATGTCAATGGTCTTAGGCGTTTTCCGATTCCGGCGGCTGGGATGACTGCACGCAAAACATATCTCCTCTTATTTATTCAAAATCCTTCTTTAAATACTGTTGTAATTCTGACAGATGCGTTTTTTTTCGAATCTTGGCAGCCAGCTTTTTCTCAAAATTCCTGGCGGAATTTTCACCCATGTATTTCAGCAGGTGATTCATAGCAATAACCTCGGCAATTACGGTAATATTCTTACCGGGATAAATAGGCAATTTCACGATGGGCGTATTGACCTCAAGAATTTTGACATGTTTGTCAACGGCACCGATTCGCTCATAACTGCTGTGATCGTCCCATTCCACCAGCTCCACCTGCACTTCCACCCGCTTTTGCTGACGAATCGCCTGGATACCAAAAAGATTGCGCACATCGACAATTCCCAATCCGCGAACCTCCATATGGTGTTCCAGAATCTCATTGCTCGTACCGATGATAACGTTGTCTGCCCGGCGGATAATTTTGACGATATCGTCGGCAACCAGCCGATGTCCCCGCTCGACAAGGTCCAGAGCAACCTCACTTTTCCCGATGCCGCTGCGCCCGGTCAAAAGCAACCCGACACCATAGACATCCACCAGGGTACCGTGAACAATGGTTGACGGTGCGAGGTTCCAGTCCAGGTAGTCCATCATCCGACCAACCAGATTGCTGGTCAGCATCGTGGTGGACAAAACCGCGAGATTGTTTTTCCGGGCAATCTCCAGGGAAAATTCCGGCGGTTTGGCGCCATGAGCAAAAATAATCGCCGGAATGTCGGAACTGTAGAGCTTTGTTAAAATTGCCCGCCGGTCATTTTCCGATAAGGTCTTGAGATAGATACTTTCCTTTCGTCCGATAATCTGAATCCGGGTTTTGTCGAAATATTTCCAGAACCCGGTCAGCTCCAAACCGGGCCGGTTCAACTTTGAGGAACCGATGATACGATCAAAACCAACCGTATTATTATACCGCTTAAGTTTAAATACACGTTGGTTATCTTTATACAATTTCCCGACGGATAATGGTTCTTGCATCAGTGTGAATACCTCTTTTCTTTGAATTTTTTCAGTTGTCGTTCCATTTTTTCGACAGCAAAGTCAATCGATTTGATAATATCATCACTGGATTCCGAAGATACAAGGTCTTTACCGGAGACATGTAACGTTATTTCGGCAAAATTACCCTCTTTTGATTTTTCAAGAATTACTTTACAGGAATTGATCAGGTGATCAAATTTATCGAGTTTCTGTAACTCCCCGATAACATATTCTCTGACTTTCGGACTGGCATCAAAATGTCGCGAAGTAATTTCTACCTTCATTGTTGACTCCTTTTATTAAGTTATTCTCCATGAGGATGAGCTTGTTTATAAACCTCTTTCATCTTTTCAATGCGTATATGCGTATACAACTGGGTCGTGGAAAGGCTGTTATGACCCAGCAAATCCTTCACTGCATTCAGATCTGCTCCGCGATCGAGCAGATGGGAAGCAAATGAATGTCTCAACACATGGGGGCTGAGATGCTTCTGTTCCGAAACAGTCTGCAACATTCTCGCGACCATTTTCTGAACCGACGAGCGCGATATGCGCCGGTTTCGTTTGCTGATAAACAGCGGCGATTCAAGATCGACATGGCCGTATTCCTCCCGGCGGCTCCGGAGATATTTGCTGATCGCCGCTTCAGCTGTTTTCCCAAAAGGCACAATCCGCTCCTTCGATCCTTTCCCGAACACCCGTACAGTTAAACGTTTAAAATTTACGTCGCCATAATTCAATCCAAGCAATTCGCCCAGGCGCATACCGGTGCTATAGAACATCTCGAGAATCGCCCTGTTCCTTAATCCGACAAAATCATTATCGGAAATAGTCTTAATCAACGTATCGATTTGTTCTTCCGAAAGGATTGTCGGCAATTTTTTCCCGGTTTTGGGTGATTTTATCAGCATGGCCGGATTGACCGATATTGCTCCGCTGCGGATATGATACTTGAAGAACGCCTTCAGGGCTGCCAGTTTTCGGGTAATGGACGTTTTTGCCAGGCCGGATTCGGAAAGCATCCCGAGATAGTGCCTGATACCGATTTTATTTACCTTTTTTATATCCAGAGGCACCGAGTTTGAATATTCGGAGTAAAATTCTGCAAACTGTCTCAAATCCCGCTTATAGGCTTCCACCGTATGCTCGGAGTAGCTTCTTTCCCGTTTTAAATAAGTGATAAACCGGTCGATTAGGTCATTCATCTCTTTTTGAAGCATTTCTTAAAATTTCAAGATTAGACTCAATGTCATCAGCCAGAGGCGCTTTTATTTCAAGCTCCCGACCCAGAAAGGGGTGTCTGAATCGGATACAATGGGCATGGAGCATTTGGCGGTTTGTTCGGGAAACAATCTGTTTACCAAGATCGGCAATCTGTTTTGAATGTGAACCAAAATACCTTTTCCCGCCACCGTAAGTAGCATCACCGACAACCGGATGACCAACGTACTGCATGTGGATTCGAATCTGATGAGTGCGGCCGGTTTCAATAATTACTTTCACATAAGTAATAATCCCAAAGGACTCAATTGTTT
>Ga0164318_10005420_pt1 | contig 12328 bp, 5 predicted proteins | sample GuaBasSedimGuay9_FD_113734 | JGI IMG/M metagenome (GOLD analysis project Ga0164318, IMG submission 113734) | Subseafloor sediment microbial communities from Guaymas Basin, Gulf of California, Mexico - Guay9, Core 4571-4, 0-3 cm | ecosystem: Environmental > Aquatic > Marine > Hydrothermal vents >... | reverse complement strand
TGATACAAACGCTGAACCAACTGGTGGAACAAGACAAGTTTCATATAGACTAGTTGAAGGAGAAGCCATGAGAAAACTTGAAGTTGATAAAATCACTGAATATTAAAAATTACTGCCACTAAAGGCTATAATCCACTGTGGTTTACAGGTAAACCGTAATTTATTGTACATTTACATAACTCGATTTCTAGTTGAAAAATCTTACGATTTTCCCATAACGGAATCATATCCCAACCGTCAGACCCTGCAATGACCTTCAATTTCCAAGAAAATAAAAAAACTTTCCAATTATTGATAAAATCAACACTTATTAGCAAGCGTATCTAATTTATTGTAAATAATATCAAATTTCTTTTATTAGGGTAAATCAAATTTTTGGCTAAAAATAACGGTATCTCAAGTTTTATTCTTGATCCGCATCATCCACAATTTTGATGGGGTATAAAAAAAGGTAACTTTCGTACAAAACTGTGCCCGTTTTGTGCCGAAAGTTACCTGTTAATATGCTAACCGTACTGATTATCAGCCTGTTAGCGTTTAGTAGTAGCGGGGACAGGATTCGAACCTATGACCTTTGGGTTATGAGCCCAACGAGCTACCTCTGCTCCACCCCGCAATATATTTTATGTTTAAGAACTATCGTTGTTTGAGGCTGCAAAGATAAAACTATTTTTTCTTTTTATCGCCATTTAAATGGCATTTTATTTTCATGATTCTATGACCGAAATGGAATGTATTAAAGATTAGTATTATGCAATATGTATTACTTACTTTAAATACCTTGTATTATAAAAGGATTATTTCCATTATTTTATATTTAGTTTTAATTTTTGTAAAACAAATCAAACATTTTTTTTGTTGACTAGGGGTAAATATTAAGTTCTGACATCTTATATCTATACAAAAAAACACATAAGATTATGAAAAAAATTTACTTTTTAATTTCTTTGCTGATGATTTTGTCTTCAGCAAAAGTCTCAAATGCTGCATTATCCATTCTATTGGTTAATGATAATGGAGCAGATGCCTCTCGTGTGGATGTCATAAAAACAGCCATCACGAATTCTGGTTATACCTATACTTTTTATAATACTATTGATGAAGGTGTTTCACCTACCGCTAGTTTAATGAGTGAGTATAATTTGGTTATCTGGTATACCGGAAATGATTACTCAGGTTTGTATTTTTGGAATGCTAACGAAACAGATAATCAAGAAATTATTGATTATATTGATGGTGGAGGTATGCTTTGGGTGCAAGGTCTTGATTTTTTATATGACAGGTATTCTTCAGCCCCGGATGATTTTTCTGCCGGTGATTTTGTTTATGATTATCTCGGTATTAGTGAGTATCATGCGCAAGCACATTATGATGATGGATCTGATCCTGATGGTGTCCCTCAATTAGATGTTGTTGCTGATAATGGTATTTTTACTTTAAATCCTCTTTTGTGGTCGTACACAACTATGTGGGGTGTTGATGCTTTAATGCCAACGTCTGCTGCTCAGGGTTTATATACTATGGGTCCAACCGGTTATGATTTTGATAGTTATTACTCTGTTATTTATAATAATAAAAATGAAAGTAAAATAATAAGTAGTGCTTTTGAAACAGCTCGTTTTGATACACAGGATAATTGTGATGCTTATGTTGGCGAAGGTTTAGCCTTTTTTGAAGAAGGTGTAGTCGTTGATAAAGATAAAGTATCTGTATTATTGGTAAATGATAATAATAATGGAACCGATCGTGTAGATGTTATTAAAGATGCAATAACAAATTCAGGATATACCTATACTTTCTTTAATACTATCGATGAAGGAGCTTCTCCAACAGCTGCTTTAATGAGTAACTACGATATAGTAATTTGGTATACCGGTAACGATTATTCCAGTTTATATTTTTGGAATGGATCAGAGACCGATAATCAGGAGATTAAAGATTATGTTGATGGAGGAGGAATGCTTTGGCTACAGGGCCTTGATTTTTTATATGATAAATATCCCTCAGTTCCTACTACTTTTACTACAGGTGATTTTGTTTACGATTATCTTGGTATCAGTGAATATCATGCACAAGCACATTATGATGATGGTTTTTATTCCGATGGAGTTCCTCAATTAGATGTAGTTGCTGATAATGGCATTTTTACTTTAAATCCGCTTTTGTGGTCGTACACAACTATGTGGGGTGTTGATGCTTTGATGCCTACTGATGCTGCTGAAGGATTATATACCATGGGTCCAACAGACTATGATTTTGATGATTATTATTCCGTTATTTATAACGAAAAAGGTGATGGAAAAGTGCTAAGTAGTGCATTTGAAACAGCTCGCTTTGATTCACAAGACAATTGTGATGCTTTTATGCTTGAAGGTTTGGATTATTACCGTCAATTTGCTAGTGGTGATGTGAGTATAGCGGTTGCTTCTGTATCTGTTTCAGGAGCAGGAGATGCTACAACAATTACTACCGACGGAGCTAGCTTACAAATGAATGCTACTGTTTTACCGGAAAATGCGACTAATAAAGCTGTATTCTGGACTGTTACTGATGGAACAGCCACTGCAACTATTGATGCAAACGGTTTACTCCAGTCTACAGGTACTGTTCTTGGAAACGGAACAGTTGTTGTAACGGCTACTTCTGCTGATAATTCATCTATTATCGGTACTTTAGAGGTTACTATTAGTGGTCAAGGAACAGGCGAAGGTTTTAGTGTGTTATTAGTTAACGATAATGCTAATGGAACAGATCGTTATGAAGTGTTAAATACTACCTTGATTAATTTAGAAGTAAATTACGATTTATATGATACCTATGTAACTAAAGAATCACCAAGCTTAACTCTTCTAAACGATTATGATCTTGTAATATGGTATACTGGTAACGACGGTGTTGACTTGAATTTATGGGATACTACTAATAAGGCAGACTATAAATTTAATGAAGAATTACTTACCTACATTAACAATAAAGGAAATGTTTGGGTACAGGGTTTAGACTTTATGTATGATGTGTTTGGTGGTGCTCCCGATGACTTTACTCCCGGTCAGTTTATATATGATTATATGGGAATAAGTAAATATGCTGCTCAATCTAGAGCCGATGATGGTGAAGAAGGTGTAAGCGGTACTGGTGTTGCTCAATTGGATGTGGTTGCTGGAAATGGAGTCTCAATATTTACTCCTATTTTGTGGGCCTATTCAACACTTTATTTTGTTGATGGTTTTGAGATAACAGATGCAGCACAAGGAATGTATAAAATGGGTCCTGCAGGTTATGTTTTGGATGCTTATTATTCAGCGCTTTATACGCAACAAGCTGATAAAGGTATTGTAATGACTTGGGCTACTGAAACAGCACGTATAGATACTCAAAATAATACAGATGCAATCTTTGAAGAAGTTCTTGCTTTCTTTGAAGCTAATACGCCTATCTCTACAGGTTTTGAGAATATAAATACTGATTTTGCTCAAGTTGAAGCTGTTTTTCCAAATCCGGCAAGAGAGAATTCGGAATTAGTATTTACTCTAACAAAAAGTGCAAACGTTCACTTTAATCTAATAGATATGACAGGTAGAAGTGTTTGTATAGAAGATTATGGTAATCTTAATAAAGGAAAACATAATATTCAGATAAATAAAGCTAAATTAAATATTAGAGAAGGAATATATATGTATAGCCTAACTATAGATAATCAAAGGTTTACAGGTAAGGTTATTTTTAAATAAAATTTGAGGCTGTCTGATGCTTTTTCAGGCAGCCTTTTTTGTACTTTTAATATTTTAATGGATAAATTTAAACATATTATTTTCTTTGCTTTGGCTTATATTAGCTTAACCGCTTTTGGTCAAATATCTATAGAAGAGAGAAGTTATGAAAGTGCGATGACTTTTATTACAAATCATAAGCAAGATCAGGATTACTCTATCGTTTCTCAAAGGAAATTATTTTTTGAGAATACAGAAAAAGTGTCAACTTATATCTTCAATTTACATCCTAAAGGATTTGTCATTATTTCTGCAAATACACTGCAAGTATTGTCTTTTTCGTTTGATAACGATATGGTAGAAGAAGGAAGCCCTTACTTTAAAGTTTTAAGTAGTTTAATAAATGGGATTACTTTAGGAGAGGATGCTGTTAAATTAATATCAGCTGATAATGTTGAAGATCAGTCTTATGGTCCTTATGTTTATAATTTATGGGGTCAAGTAAATTGCTACGATCAAACAGGAGAAACGATTAATGTAACTAATCTTTTTACACCTCATAATTATGCTGCTGGTTGTGTGGCTATATCTCAAGCATCTATTATGAAGCATTATAATTGGCCTCCAAGAGGTGTTAATGAAAAATCATATTATGATAGCCAAGGAAGTAGTACGGGAACTTATTCGGTTGATTTTGCAAATGAGACTTACGATTGGAAAAATGCTTTAGATAGATACAAAGGTAAGACAAGTACGCAAGAGGAACGTGATGCTGCCGGAAAAGTAGCTTTTTCTGCTGCTGTATCTTTAAATATGGATTTTGAGTATAATGGTTCAACATCCAATGTTAGTAGTATTCCATCTGCACTTGCTAAGTATTTTAGGTATACTGCACTTTACAAATATAAAAGCTCAAGTGCTTTTTGGCCTATTCTTGATAGTAATATGGTTTGGGCTCGACCAGCAGTTTTGGCTATTGGAAGCAACTCTGGAGCGGGTCATTCTATTATTTGTGATGGTTTAAAAATAGAGGATGGCACGTATTATTATCATTTAAATATGGGATGGTGGGGAAGCTCAAATGGTTGGTATCAAATCAGAGGAAGTTTTAATGCCGGAGGTTACAATAGTGTTGTTGGTGCAGCTATGAATATTTTACCGGAGCCTTTGTTGGAAAATCCAAGTATGCTAAATAGTGAATCTAATGGTTTTTTGCATTGGACTTATCCTGAAAATGGGAATGCTGATGCTTTTGAAGTTCAACGTAGTGTTGATGGTGGTGATTGGGAAACTTTATCAAATACCGTTGTTGATACTCTATTTTCTATTTCGCCTCAAAATCCCAGTATATACAAATACAGGGTAAGAGCAATGACTAACGGCCGATGGTATATTAACAGTTGGAGTCAAGAAGTTGAATTAAATTGGATTTATGAAGGTGTTGATAATCGTAATTTGGAGAATATAAAAGTTTTTCCATCTCCATTTAAATCTGATTTCAGTATTTATTTGCCTGAGAATAATAATATTCCGGTTCAGGTTAATATATATAACCAGCAAGGGTTATTGCTTTTTCAAAAGCAAACAAGCAATACTCAAAAATTAAATATTAGTACGGTCAATTGGAATGCCGGTGTGTATATAATTCATATATTGTACGGTAATGATAGCCAAGTTTCTAAAATCATAAAAATTTAAGTTATGGATAACACAAACATTAACCTTATCATTAAATATCTTGCAAAAGAGGATTTAAAAGCAGAAGAACTTAAGTTTATTCAGTTGTTTAAGGAAAATAACTCAAAGGATTTTGATGAAATAGAAGCCGCTTATAAGGCAAATGTTTTCACTTCTATACCTTTTAATGCAGATAAAGCTTTTGAGAAAGTAAAGGCTTATATTAACGAAGATACTAGACAAAAAACAATAAACTTTTATCAACAAACTTGGTTTAGAGTTGCTGCAAGTATTTTGATATTTTTATCAATCGGTGTTTTAGCATTAACTCAGTATCAGTGGGAGGTAACATTAAATAATTCGACAGCAAAAATTCAAGAATATGATTTGCCTGATGGTTCAGAAATCATTTTAGATAAACATGCTTCTATTAATTATAGCAGAACGGTTTTTAAGTCTTTCGATAGAAAATTAACATTAAAAGGAAGGGCTTATTTTCATATTAAAAAGAATCCTGTAAAACAGTTTATTGTTCATACAGCACAGGTTGATATTGTTGTGTTAGGAACTCAGTTTACAATAAATAAACAAGAGAAAAACACTCAAGTGGTACTTACAGAAGGTGTAGTTAGATTAGAGGGTAAGTCGTTTGTAGATGGTAAAATATTAAGTATTCCGGGAGCTCAAGTTTTACTTAACGATGAGTCACTTTTAAAAGATAATATAGTATCAGAAGAATTGTATGCTTCTTGGACGGATCAGATAGTTCGTTTTAATAACTGTACTGTAAATCAGGTCTTTAATTTTTTGGAAGATAGCTATGGGATTTCTCTTAATGTAAGTGATGGTATTAATTTAAATAACTCTTTATACGGATCTGCACCTTCTGATAATCCGTATTTAATTGTTAAAGCCATTGAAGAAATTTTAAATACTAATATAGAAATAAACGTCAAAAACTAAATAAAAAATCATGTTAAACAACTTGCAAATTAAGATGTCAATTATATTGATATCAGGGCTTGCCTTTTTGCTTAATTTTTCAGCTAAAGGACAAGAAGCAACTGTATCTGACCCTGAATTTCAAACAAAGAATTTAAAAGAAGTAGTTAGATATTTAGAAAAGAAATATACCATTTCTATAACTATGGATGGCAATTTGGGAGAGTATTCCGTATCTATTCCTTTTGTTAAAATGGAGGAGACTGTTAGTATTGAATCGGCTCTTGATATACTAGTAGAAAATACGGATTTAGATTATGTGAAAATGCGTGACGATTACTTTGTTATTGCTAAAAAGGGCAAGTCTGATCAGGCTGTATTAGATAGACAATTCAATGATAAAACTACAAGGATTATTAAAGGTAGAGTACTTTTTAAGAGTGATAAAAGCTCTATTCCTGGTGCTACAATCTTAATAAGAGGCACGAATAAAGGAGTCGCGAGTGATATTGATGGAAATTTTGAGATTGAAGTAAGTCCAGATGATAAAGTGCTTCAAATTTCTTTTTTAGGAATGAGATCTGTGGAACTGGACATTTCATCAGCCGATAACTTTAATGTGGAATTATCAGAAGATGCTTTTGGTCTTGATGAGGTTGTTATTTCTGGTGTTGCTTCGGAAACGCCTAGGAAAAACTTAACGATTAGTGTTAGTAAAGTTAATGATGACGTTTTAAAGGAAGCACATTCATCTTCAGCTGCTTCTACATTACAAGGGAAAGTAGCCGGTGTAACAGTTGTTCAGGCAAATGGTTTACCTGGTGGTGGTGCTTCCATTAGATTGAGAGGTTCTACTTCTTTAACCGGTGCTAATGCTCCCTTAGTTATAATGGATGGTAATATCTTGAGTACTAATTTAGCGGATATCAATATCGATGATATTGAAAGTATGGAAGTGGTTAAAGGTGCTGCAGCTTCCGCTCTTTATGGTTCCAGAGCTGGGAATGGTGTAATTGTTATTACTACAAAAAGGGGAAATCGTAATGCAAAAGGTAGCACAACAGTAAATATTCGACAAGAAATTGGGTTTCAGGAAATTCCGAAATATATAGAGCAAGCTACTCATCACCCTTATCAATTGGCCAGCGATTGGACCGAATATGATTATACACGATATGCCGGTGTAAATTACGATGCACTTGGAAATATTATTTCAGGAAGTCGTATTTTAACAGAATCTGCTTATGCAGATCAGCCCTATGCTAAGCTTTACGAAAATCAAAAAGAATTTTATGAAACAGGGATATACAATTCAACCTATGTTTCTGTTATGGGCAATAGTGCGAAAACAAACTTTTCTTTGTCTTATGAATATAATAAACAAAAAGGAGTCCTTTTTGCTACTGATGGCTATCAGCGAAATAACTTTAGAATTAATTTAGATCATCATATTACGGATAGGCTAAAAGTTTCAACTTCAAATTTAATAGTACTAACAAATTCTAATAGTCCGGGTGCAACCCGTACGTTTAGCGATTTGTTATTTGTAGCACCAGATATAGATCTTACAGCTCCCAATGAAGATGGATCTCTTTATAATATTATTCCAGATCCATGGAGCGTGGCAGAGAATCCTCTTTATCCTCTTGTAAATAGAGAGAAAATAAGCAAGCGAAGAAGTTTAATAGGAAATTTTGCAGCCAATTATGATGCCCTTGATTGGTTGTCGATAAACGCAAAATACACCTACGAATACCGAAATAAATATTGGTCAACACTCACTTCTAAAGGTTATCTTGGATTTGGTGGTCAAAGTGATGGAGGTACATTGTATAAAAGAAGCTATGATAATTTTGATCAGAATTTGCAATTTACTATGAATCTTAATCGTCAGATTGGTGATTTTACAGGGAAAGTAAAGCTAAGTTACCTCTATGAAAATAGACATTGGGATAATTTTCAAGTTCTTGGAGCCGATTTCCTTTTTTCTGATGTGCCTCAATTGGATAATACAGATCCTACTCAATCTAGTTTAAGTTCTTATAATGGCGATGAGGTTGCAATCAATTACTTTGGAATTTTAGATATGGATTATAAAGATAAATATCTTTTTTCTGCTTTGTATCGTTACGATGCGTCTTCACTTTTTGGTGAAAATGAAAGATGGAATCCGTATTATCGTTTTTCTTTAGGGTATAGAATTACTCAAGAAATTGATATTCCTGGCATTCAAGAATTAAAAGTTAGAGCTTCTACCGGAACTTCTGGTCAAAGGCCTGGCTATTCTTGGCAATATGAAACCTGGGATATCAATAATGGTGTTGCAGTGCCTTCAACAATAGGAAATAAAAATTTAAAACCTTCGGAAACAACGGAAACGGAATTGGGTGTCGATATGAACTTCTTAGATCGCTTCTCTTTTACTTTTACTTATTCTCAATCTACTACCCGTGGGGCTTTTGCTTTAGCACCAATGGCATCACATCTTGGATTTCCTTATCAATATAAAAATGTAGGACAGTTAAGTAGCCAGGTTTTTGAAGCTAGCTTAGGCGTAAAAGTATTATCATTTTCAGGCTTTGAATGGACTTCTAATTTGAATTTTGATCGTATAAGGCAAAAAGTAGATAAGTTAGATGTTCCTGATTATACTACAGGTCCACGACATGCTTTCTTTGTTAAAGAAAATGAAACTTTTGGGATTATGTATGGTTATACTTGGGTTACTTCTTTAGAGGATATGGCAAATCAACTTCCTGCCGGAGCTACTATTGATCAATATGAACTTAATAATGAAGGCTATGTTGTTCCTGCCGGATCGCAAGGTACTTTAAGCGAGATTCCAATAAAATTAGATGCTGATAATGATGGCTTAGGCGATAAGATACAAATTGGTGATGGAAATCCTGAATTCCAATTAAATTGGGGAAATACATTTTCCTATAAGGGTTTTTCTTTGTACATGTTATGGAGTTGGAAAAATGGTGGCGATATTTACAATTATACACGCCAGTATACATTTAGAGACCAAAGAGATATTGTTTTTGATCAGTCGGGAGTGCCCGACAATCAAAAGAAGACTATAAACTATTATAATGCATTTTATGATGGTACAGGAATAAACTCTTATTTTATCGAAAATGGTTCTTATCTGAAATTAAGAGAGCTATCACTCTATTATTCTTTGAAAAAGAAAAATATGCCAAGTTATTTAACGGGTGTAATAAAATCATTAAGAATAGGAATTCAAGCACGTAATATATTAACATTTACAGATTATAAAGGCTATGATCCTGAAGTAGCTAGCGGAACAGATTTAACTAATTTCCCATTCGACGATTTTGGCTATCCTAATTATAGAACTTTTACAGGATCTATTAGTATTAATTTCTAAACGATATAAAATGAAAAAATATTTTTATAAAATAATAAGCTTATTACTTTTTGTTCTGTTCAGCTCTGCCTGTCATAAAGATTTAGAAACAGTATATGATAATAAGCCCGATAGAATAAACGTACTTCAAAATTCTGAAGACGTATACAGTTTAGCACAGGGTACTTTTTACAACTGGTATATGACGGTTACCTCAAGTATTTCTCCTCGAATGGCTATGTGGGTAATGGCAGATCAAGGTACTTGCTCGTGGGCCAATAGCGGAATGTACCATCTGTCTTCTGAACCCAGAGATGGATTTAATAATACAACTTCATATACTTATGCCTATATTTTTGAACGCTATTATGAAGATATTTATGGCACTTTGTTTATTGCAAATAATACTCTTATAGCTATTGAAAATGGTATGGAAATAGGTGTAGATGGAAAAGATACAGAGATGATAAAAGCTATGGGATATTTTATTCAGGGTATTTCTTTGGGTTATGTAGGTTTAGTTTACGATAAAGGATTTATTCTTACTGAAGAAACCGATTTGGAAGTTGAAGTTCCTGTTTCTACATATCAGGAGATTTTAGATCAAGCAATTGTGTCGTTAGATAAATGTATACAAGTTTGTGAAAATAATAGCTTTACAGTTGATGAATTTTGGATTAATGGATCTTCATATACAGCTGAAGAACTGGGGCGTTTGGCAAATTCTTTTGCTGCACGTTTATTGGTTTATAGCCCAAGAAATAAGCAAGAAAATGATCTTGTTGATTGGACAAAAGTTTTGAATTATGCAAATAATGGTATCCAACGAGATTTAGCACCTTATATGGATAATACAAATTGGAAGTGTTGGTATAAATATTATACTGTTCGTCCCGGTTGGGCTAGAATTGATAGTAGAATTATAAATATGATGGATGAGAGGTATCCCTGGAGGTTTCCAGATGATGGTGTACCCCCACAAAAAGCACAAAGTGATGATGCTCGTTTAAATACAGATTTTAAGTATGTCTCAACTAATAATATGAAACCTGAAAGAGGCTATTATCATTTCTCAAATTATGAATATTGCAGGACTCAATATGCCATTACAGAGCATGAAGGTGAAGTTGTTGATTTTTCTGTTACGGAGAATGATTTGTTTAAAGCCGAAGCTTATGCTGAACTTGGAAATCTTCCGGCAGCAATAGATATTATTAATTCTGGTAGTAGAGTAAATAGAGGTGGTCTGTCTCCTTTGCCAGCAAATACAACCAAAGAGAAGTTGATGGATGCATTGTTTTATGAACGTGATATTGACTTAATCCAAACAGGATTCGGGATTGCTTTTTTTGATATGAGAAGGCGTGATATGCTCCAAATAGGGACTATGTTGCATTTTCCTATTCCGGCAAAAGAATTGATGGTATTAGGTATGCCTGAATATACTTTCGGTGGTGTTTCTAACGCTGATGGAATAAATGTTTCTAATGGAGGTTGGTTTTCCACAAAATAATTTTAAATTTAAGAGATGAAGAAAATATTAATAATCGTATTCCTTTTAATAGGAATCTTTATACAAGATATTGATGCTTGTACAACTGCTGTAATTTCCGGAAAATATACAAAAGACGGAAAGCCACTACTATGGAAACACCGAGATACTTGGTCGGTAAACAATAAAATAATGCATTTTAAAGATGGTAAATACGAATATACAGCTCTTGTTAATTCAGTAGATAAAAAAGGTAAAAGTATTTGGATAGGCTTTAACAGTGAAGGATTCTCTATTATGAATTCTGCCAGCTATAATCTTAATAATGATACAATTAAACAAACCGGTTTAGAAGGTCGTTTAATGAAAAAAGCCTTACAGAATTGTGCAAATATTGATGACTTTGAACAAATGCTTAAAGATATGCCAAAGCCCAGGCGTTTAGAAGCAAATTTTGGTGTTATTGATGCACAAGGAGGTGCTGCCTATTTTGAGTTATCCAATTTTAAATATGTAAAGATTGATGCTAACGATCCCACTGTTGCTCCTTTTGGATATGTGATACGTACTAATTATTCGCATACCGGGAAAATGGGTAAAGGTGGAGGTTACATTCGTTATGTAACGGCAAATAAGGTTTTTGATGATGCCGTAAAGAACAATAATCTTTCGGCTAAAACTATTATCCAAAAGGGTAGTAGAAATATGACGCATAGTCTCACTGAAGATGATCTGTGGGTTTATGATAATCTGCCTGCCAATACAAATAAATATGTGACTTTTATAGATTATATTCCACGCAGCGGCTCTTCTTCATCGGTGATTGTTGAAGGAGTTAACAAAGGAGAAAATGCCGAGAATACAGTTATGTGGACGGTTTTAGGATTCCCTTTAACATCGGTAACTATACCGGTTTGGTTACATACTAATATGCAGCTACCAAAAGTTCTAACTTATGATGAAACCCTAAAAGATGCCCCTCTTTGCCATTATGCTTTAGAGCTTAAAAAAGAAGTTTATTCATATAATTGGGGAGCAAGCAGTAAAAATTATATTAACATTAATGTTTTGTTAAACGCTGATAAAACAGGTTTTTTGCAAGTTTTTCCTAAACTCGAAAATGAGATTTTTTCA
>Ga0164318_10005419_pt1 | contig 12328 bp, 12 predicted proteins | sample GuaBasSedimGuay9_FD_113734 | JGI IMG/M metagenome (GOLD analysis project Ga0164318, IMG submission 113734) | Subseafloor sediment microbial communities from Guaymas Basin, Gulf of California, Mexico - Guay9, Core 4571-4, 0-3 cm | ecosystem: Environmental > Aquatic > Marine > Hydrothermal vents... | reverse complement strand
TTTATCTGATAGATGTTGGGTGTGTTATCATAGAATTAGATTAGATCAAATGACTTCTTTAGAAGAAGTAGTATTTTGTCATAACTGTGGAAATGATTTGAGAATTACAAGAGTTAAAGAAGTACAAGAATATTATGCTTTAGGATTGGAAGTAATTCAATGGTTTGAAAGTGGACTTAAAAATGGTTACTTTTTAATTAATAAAAAGAAAGTCAATTCTGTATGGGTTTTTCAAGGTATGACAAGATTGTATTTGAAATTAGATTTAGGTGAAGATTTAGTTCTTAATAATTTTCCAATGACAGAAGAGTATAAAATAATATGTAGAAAACTTAAAAGGTATAGCTCAAAGAAAAGTAGTTTGATTTATAAAAGTTTCTTTCTTAATATTATGGTTTATCATCTATTTCAAGATTATCCTAATAATTTAGTTAGTTTTGCAAAGGATAATAAGTTTACATATAGAACTTTTACTCATAGATTTATGGGTGGAAGTTCATTTTGGTATAAGAACTTTATTTCTGGTGCAATACCTGTGCAGAATAAGCTTGGTAGGAAGATTACTGAATGTGAAGTTCTTGGAGCAATTAAATATTTAGAAAGTATTGGGATAAATATTAATCAAGAAAATGTTGCTAATATGGTGGGGTGTCATTATTCTATTCATAAGGGGTTTATGAGGATATATAAAAAATTAAGCTTCTGAAGTTATATCAATAACCCTAATTCTTGAAATAGAACCAGTTGGTTTATCTACTTTTACTACTATAGTTAGGAAAGATATATTATCAATACCTTTTATTTCAAATTTTACTTTATGCTGTCGATTAGAGGTGAGTTTTTCATCAGAAACCCTCATGAGAGAACATAAATTATAAGATAAAATAGAATACAATTTATCTTTTTGCTCAGGTTTTATAATATTTTCAATATCTTGTAAATTTAATTTGGAAGTTTCTGAGAATTCTAGTTTGTCTTTCAATTCTAATCCTCAAGTTCAGTAGATTCTAAAATCTCATAACTAGTAGAACGAATTTCACATAATGATGCACTTCTAAAGGCTAGATATAAACCATTTTTACCAATACCAATAGATGCTTTACCATTAAAATCACTCTTAACCATTTTATATATCTTTTTTAAATATAAAGGCGGTAACTGCTTACCCTCTTCCCAAAGTGATCGATTCATTGCAAGAATAGTAGTCTTTAAAAATGCATCGGCAACATCTGTACCATATTTTTTTAATGATTCATCATAAAAATATAGTCCAACCCAAGAAAAAATCTTATATGGATCAACACCATTTACTTTTACGGTATAAGCATCAGTATGTTTTTTGTAGTGAGTAATAGCATAAAGCATAGCTTGCTTTCTTAACTCTTTTGGAATTATAAAATCATTTCTTGCTGCAATTAATTCACAAAGATAATTAATTAAACTAACAATATCTTCTTTTGGTTCAATAGACTCAAATAAATTTCTAGCCAATTTAGTTTACCATGCAATCTTATTTTCAAATTCTATATCTTGCTTAAGTGAAGCTGCCAGGAAAACACTCTCTGTTGTTTTTTTAAAGAATACACTTGCATTATATGGCATATGATTTACAACATCATGCTCACTTGTATTTTCTGCAAACTGTATGCTTATATCATTAGTATTTACATCAGTAAGAATTTCATTTAAATCATCTACTGTAATCATGTTATTTTCTGCCATATCTTCCCCTTATGTATAGGTGATTTAAAGTATATATTATATTGATATAATCGTAATCACGGTTGAGTATACCATAAGTAATAATAAAATAGTATTAAAATAGTAATATATTCAATTTCTAGTTTTAATTGAGTCTAATATCTTATTATATTTTTGTGCATTTTCATAATTCTCAATCCATGAGTTAATCCAATTTGGAACTTGTAGTTCTTTATTTAATTTATTTGTTTTTTTATCTCTATACTTACGACCCCAACCTAAAATTGTATTATAGTTTTCACCAGAAAGGAATGCAAATTCTTTTTTACTTAATCTAGCACTTTTTAATTTATTAGTAAATTCTTTTCTATTCATAAGTAAATAATAGCAGATTTTTAATTAAAGTAACTTTACCTCAAATTTAATGAATAATCAAGTAATATAACTATAATTTAATATGTTTTTTAGTATAATAAAGCCAATTAAAGTATGGCAGATTGACATACTTTTTATATGTTTTTAAAAAAAAAGATATAATTCAATATCTAAACAAGGATAAAATATGTGCAAGGTACCAAAGATTGAAATAAGTAAAAATAAGATTGGTGATTTCTATTGGGCATATTCTGATATTTTACGAGGTATCGGAATTAATGAATCAACATATGACCAAAGAATAATGGCTTTTATGGCATTAAAACTACTTATAGATAATGAAAAATTACAGTTTAATTTTGAATATTGGGATAAGTTTGGATTGACTGACAAGCAATATGCTAAATATAATGCAGGAGATACAAAACAAACATTTTTAAATATTATTACAGATATCAAAAACTTAGGAACAGATAATTTAAAATATTTCATCCAAGAGAAGAAATTAAATCCAAATAATGAATCAATAGATATCCTAGACTATATAAATCATAAAAGTACATTTGCACTAAAAGAATATATAGAAGAATTACCAAATAATTATCTTGAAATGGTACTTGAAATATATATTACAAAAGCACATTTTAAAGATTATCCAAGAGAAAAATATAAAGACCTATATGAAACAACTATTTCAAGAATGAAAAAAATGTCTGGAGATTTAACTGGTCAGCACTTTACACAAAAAAGTATTATTCACCTTATGTGTGAAAATGTAGTAGATGACCTAGCTAATTCATCAAATGATATACTAGCTATCTATGATCCAACATGTGGAACAGGTAGCATGCTTATGGAATCAGCATATTATTTTCAAGAAAAAATTAAAAAATCTAAATCTATTAAAGTATATGGACAAGAAATGCATGGGCAAACATGGCTATTGTGTAAGATATTTTTAGAGCTATGTGGAATAGAAAATGAGATAGCATATGGAAATACTCTTACAAATCCTGCATTTGACAAGATAAATGGTAGTGATAGCTTCGATTTCATCATAGCAAATCCGCCATTTGGTGTAGACTGGAAGCATGATTATGATGATATTACAAAAAATATGTCATTAGGCAAAAAATCAAATTTTTTACAAGTAAGCAAGAATGATATAATTACACCTAAAAAAAGTGATGGACAGTTTTTATTTATGCTACATATCTTAAAACTTTTAGAGGTAAGTAAAAAGCATAAAAAACATGCAAAAGCATCTGTTATTAGTTCTACGGGACTAATAACTTCAGGACGAGAGACATCATCAGAGGGTATTATTAGACAAAAAATATTTAAAGATGGATGGGTTGATACACTTATAGAACAACCAAAAGCAATGTTTACAAATACTGATATATCTACACTTATTTGGTTTTTTGACAATAAACAATCTAAGAAAAATAAAACATATTTAATAAAAATAAATAATAGTTATGTAAATAATCATTTTAAAAATAAAGAATTAAAAGTACTATATGCAACAGCTCAAAATAAAAAAGATAAACAAAAGAATAGTTATAGTGATGATAATATTAAAAGCATAGTATCTCTAATGTATAATAAAATTGAGTTTCCATTATTTGCTAAAACTATAACTTTCAAAGATAAATATACAATTAACTTTGAAAATATAATGAGTTATGATATAGACATATCATCAATTGACAGTATGAATAAATTCGATATATCTGAATCTTATCAAGCATTGTCTTTATCTCTATTATTTATAGATCAAGTAAATAGTAAATATAAAGATTTTAAACTACTTATAGATAAGCTATCTGCTTATATTGATGGTACGTATATAGATAAGTTTTATGTTCAATATCAAAATATATATGTAGATATGTTAAGTATGATTAAATCAAATAAAAAGGGTGCAGATAGTTCTTTTATCAAAAAAATTATCAGACAAAAGAATATAGAGTTTAAAGAGATAAACAATACTTTTGAAGATATTAAAAGTATAAATGAAAAAGTCAGTATTAAATTGGATATGAAATAATGATAGATCAATTAACGAATATACTTATATATAATAAAATCCAGAAATTGGAGAATGATAAATGAGTGTTGAAAATTTACTTTTAAATGATATTCTAAATAATAATACTTTGTATGAAGTTTATGAAGATTGCAATAATAAATTGCAGTATACTTTAGATAATGGTGAAAAAATTAAGATTTGTGAAATGAATAAATTAAAATCAGATACAATAATTTTAAATGATGAAAAATATTTTAAATTTATTACAGGAAATGCTAAGTATATTGCTGCTTATGCAGAAATTAATAAAGGGAATATACCTATGCTAGGTAGCTCATTAGCAAATGAATGTAAAGCACATTATGTTAAGGCGATTAAAGATCAGGATATTGTAAAAGTGCCATGCGTAACATTTAATAAAGATAATGCAAAAGGTAGTAGAGCATTTTATAGAAATTATGATTTTGTTATGGATAGACATCATATCTGTATTATAACTACTGATTTAGTATCCCCAAACTATTTATCTACAATACTTGATAATATTTTAGTTTTTAAAAATTATGGATGGGGTAGTAATGTTGCCAATGCAAATGATGTAAAATTACTTTCATTAAAAATACCAAAAATTAAGAAGATAAATAATAAAGTTTATTTGTCAATTGACTTACAGAGATCTATTACGAAAAATATTGAATATAAACTAGCTAATATAAATAGTAAGTCTGAAATATTAAATACTATAGAAAAAGTAATTGACATGGAAATAGAAAAATATCTAGATAATAAGATTCAAGAACTATCAAAATATAACAATATCTCTAGCTTAGACTTAGTATCAGATAATGAGATATTTAGATTTATTAAAGGAAATAGAGTTACTAAGTCAAGAATAATGACTAGTCAAACAATACATAATAGTATACCAATTTATTCTGCAAGTAAATTTGATAGTGAAATATTTGGATTTTCTAATAAAGACTTTTTAGAAAATAATGGAAATGTAATTATTGAGAACTCAAGTATTTTGTTAAATGCAGATGGAAGTACTGGAAAAACCAGAATTAAAAAGAAAGGCTTTGCAATTAATGATGTGGTATTTGCAATTGAAATTCTAGATAAAAATATATCTTTGAGTTATATCCAAAGAGTTATAAATAATGAACTAAATAAGTACAATCTAAACTACACTAATAAACTATATGAAAATGACTTAAAGCAAAAAAACATAAAAATTAGAATCCCTTTAAAACAGAATTCAGATATTGACTATGATGTAATAAAAGATATAGATACTGAAGTGAAAAATATAAGACTCAAGTTTTTAAATACTGAACGAATGAATGAAGTATTAAACTTTGCAAAAGATAAATTATTTCAATTAATTTTAGAAGAAAGAAGTAAAAATGATTAATATAAGTAATTTAATAAAAAGAATAGATATTTTAATTGAACAGAATAATACATTAGTTAAAAAAGGTTCTGCCGATAGTTTAGAAAAAAAATATTTTTATATTACAAAAAATATAAGTAATTATATTGAAGAAATTATAAGACATAATAAAGAATCTATTATAAAGTCAATTAATAATAAAAATAAGATTGAGATTATTGATTTATTTGCAGGTAGTGGTATGTTTACTTTACTCTATAGTAAGTATTTACTATCTATGTTGTATGAAGAGAATATAAATCTTAGCGTATTTCATATAATATTAAATGATAAATTAAATAGTAATTCTAATCATATTAATTGGGCAACACTAAGAAAGAATTATAATGCTATAAAACAAAATATAATATTAGAGTCAGAGTTTATTACACTTAGCAATATAGATTTAAGTAATGAAGAATTTATACATAAAATGGAAAATGATGTATTTACTCATGTTATTGCAAACCCAATGTTAATAGCAATGAATAAAAATAATAAACATTATAAATCTATTTCATTTATAAATGAAGATAAGCTAATAAATAATATTTCTTTTAAAAAAACATTAAAAAACTTTATTTCTAAAAGTGATTATTTTATATATTTAACAAAGCAATTAGAAAGTAATTTTACTCTAGGAACACATAAAACTAGAAAAATTTATATAAATGATTATACAGATTTAACTATTACAGAAACAGAAAAAATAAGATATGAAATATTTAACTATATTAATTTAAGTAAAATGAAAGAGCAAAATTTCTGGAAGTTTACAAATAATCAAAAAGAAAATTTTAATACAATTATTCTATTTGAGAAAAGTCAAAAAATTAAAACGTCAAAATTAAAATATGTATATAACGCAATTTATGGGACAAATGAACAAGATTCAATAAAAGCTAAAATTAATCAAATTAAGAAAAAACTGGAAGAATTAAAATTAAATGATATTATTGTAAAGTATAATGGTTTAAAGGAGAAATTGTGATATATAAAGATTTTTATAATTTATTGAGAAATGTGATACAGGAGACTGGAGAAGATACGGAATATGATAAAGGTACTTTTTTGGATATTTATGGCGATAAGACTACCAGTGAAATTTATGATGACCTAATTAATAATGCAAGTAGTTTAGATGGTATAGATTCTGATACGAAAGCAGAATTAATTAAGTTCTTTTCAGTTTTTGTAAATAAGTCAATAAGTAAAAAAGAATCATTAAATTTAACTGATTTAAGAGATAATTTAAATTTTAAATTAAAGAATATACTTTTTAAAGGAGTACCAGGTACAGGAAAGTCTCATAAAATAGGTGAAATTATTAATGATAAAAATAAACTAAATCTTTCTGATAAACCAGAAAATGTACTTAGAATAAATATACACTCAGCTTCATCAAATGCAGACCTAATGCTAGGTATCGCAATAACTACAGAAAATGAACAAGTATCATACAAAGAAAAACAAGGATTAATATTTAAACATATTCAAAAAGCTTGTTTTTCACCTTATGAGCCTTTTGTATTAGTTCTTGAAGAGATACAAGAAAATAGTTTAAATGAGCTTATAGGTGATCTTATATACTTAATAGAAGACAATAAGCGAGCTAAGATATATAATATTAAAGATTTTGAAAAAGAAGAATATGATTATCAAACTTTAGTAGAAGAATATATATCTAAACTAAACGCACATTTTGTAGAAATACCAAACCTAGTAAGTATAGATGAAAAAAATAGAAAAATGATAATGCCTGATAATCTTTATATATTTTGTACCTCAAATTATAGAGATGATAAAAAAGTAATAGAAGACAATCTTTTAAGAAGATTTGATGTTATTGAAGTTTATCCGCAATATAAAAAGACATTAGAAGTATATTTTAAATCACAAAAAGTTTCAGACTTTTTAGAAGCTTTAAATACTTCTATATCAGATACTTTTGATACTAATGAGATACATCCTGATAGATTTTTAATAGGACATTCAAATTGGTTAAAAATAAATGATTCATCTACTTTTAAAGAAAAAGAGTTTTATAAAGTACTTTTAAAAGTTGTTATTGAATTTAAAGAGATAAGAGAAATAGATTTTAAACAAGGAATTGATGAAATATTTAAAAATAAAGAATTTGTAAAATATTTAGATACAGTAGAGAGTGAAAAAAATTGGGTTAAAATCGCATTTAAAGCTATTAATAAAGAAAATTTAAACTATCAATTATTAGTATCCTTATTACAAGATAAAGTATATAAAGATATCTTAGAATTAAAGTAAAAACTAAATGAATATTTTTATTCACGAAAATGATGAAAAAGATAAAGTCTTTGAAAAGCTTACAGATAAATTAAATACTATAAAATTAAAGCAAGAGATAAAAACGGTATTTAAAAAAGCTTACAATAACTATATAGGCTACTATTTATTTAAAGATGTAGATAAATTTTATAAGATATTTATTTTGCCTAAAAATATACCTTTACCTAAAGAAGATGGTACAGAGGATAATCAAACTATAAAAGAGTTTTTAAACTATCTTAAAGAGTACTATAGACTTAAAAGTACTTATACTGAGTACCAAACATCTTCTTTAGATATTAAATCACTTATAGAGCTATCTTTTAAATCATTGGACAATAAAAATAATGCTCAAGATATGGAACAATTTGTTTTTAATAAATATAAATTTATTATTCAAGAGATAATAACTTTTTTTAATTCACACAAAAGTCATAAAAGAATTAAAAGTAACTATATATCGCAAACTATAAAATACAAAATCAACTTATCAAGAAATATAAAAGAGATAGATAAAACAAAAATACATCAAGAAAAATATGAAGATATCATATACTCCCAAATAGCAACAGTAGCTTATGGTGCTATAAAATTATTTATAAGACAAAAAATAGATTTAGTTGAAGATAAAAAACAAAGAAATGAACTTTTACAAATATCTATTAAACTACAAAATATACTATTAAAAAAATATAAACTAGATAATAGTTTTAATCTATCACTTGCAAAATTAATTAGTAGTAAAATATATAAGTTTTTTAGAAAAAAACAAAAATATAAAATATTATATACAAATATTTTATCTCTATTTGGACTAGAGCATTTTTTTGATGAAGAAAATAATCAAGAAATACATAGAAATATCACATCTGAATCACTATTTTTAAGACCTGAACTTATGTATGAATGGTATGTATATGATTGGATATTACAAAATAAAGATAAGGCAAAAGAAAAATTTGGTATTTATCCTGATGAAGTATATTTAAGAACAGAGAATAATAAAGAAAAGTTTTATATTAAGCAAGGTAGTGTAACAATCTCTACAAGAACTTCTGAGCCTGATATTATAATTGTGAATAATGATAAGAAAGTTATTATTGATGTTAAATGGAAGAAATTAAGCAGTGTAGAGATAAAAGCAAAGCAAATAGATAGACCTAAAAGTTTAAATATGAATGATGTACTAAAATTACAAAGAGATAAAGATGTTCATAATGCTACAGAATTATTTCTAGTATTTCTGGAATTAACCAATAAAATAGATGGAAATAAGTATCAAATAGAATATAATGATAAAAAACAGTTTGGATTTACATTAATTCAAGTACCAATAATATAGAAAAGTTATAATATTCTTAGATTTATAAAGTTAAGTTTATACTCTTAATTTTTTCTAAATTTTAAAATACCATTATTATAATTAGATAATTGCACAAAGTATTGTGCAATTAAACTATTTCTTATTATTGGATAATTCTCTATGAAACACAAATCCCATACTTAGGCAATATAGTATTAACTATATCAAATCTATGAGCTTTTAGAGCTACATGAAATAATCTCCAATTACTACTCATAAATTTATCATTAAATTCAAACTTATCATCTTTGGCATCAATTTCTTTATTTTGGCTAATTGCCTGATGTTTCCAAGAACCTTCACCCTTTGGTATGTATTCTAAATCAACTGGACCAAAACTAAAATCACCATTTTTAATAGATTTTAGCCATTTTTTATGTCTAATTTCTCCATCATCATCTCTGAAGTTCTCAAAATTCTTTTTTATTTGTTCCATATCTTCTTGGATATAATCTTTGACTTCTTTACCTTGTTTATTTAAAAATAAACCTAATTGACCAAATAAATTAAGTGCTGCTTCTGAAAAATCATCTAAATTATTTCTTGGAACATATTCTCCTAGTCCATTTGTATAACTCCATTCTAAAAATGGCATATCTGGACAAGTTAAAGCTGCACCATGTCCCATTGGAAAATTATCACTTAATGCTTTTGATTTCATCATATCTAGAAATCCCATATCATAGTTATGACATTTTAAATCACTTACCTTGTTAATATCATGAATTACTCCTGCAAACCCTTTATGAGCAAACGTATCTGCAAATACATGCATTGTAATACCTAACCTATGAAGTGCGTAATCTTTATCTATATCATGCATACATGCATCTAATAAATCTACTGCTACAGGGCTATATGGCTTACAAACAAGTTTTTTTATAAAACTACCTGCTACATTATTACCTGCTTGCTCGCCATCATTTCCAGGAAGAAAATGGAATGGTACCCATACTAAATGATTTTCATGTGCATCTAGATAATGCTTCATATCTGTTATACTAATTTCATGTGCAGAACTAATTCTACTAAACATTGCATTATTTGTAAAATTAATTATTCCAGCATTAGTTGCATCATCTACATATTGTGCAGAATATGCTATTGTATTTGCTTCACTATGTTCAAAACCTGCCATTCTTGATAATACATAAGTCAATGTGTGATGTCCGTCTATCTGCATAACATTATCCTAAATTATTATTTATAGTTGAATCAGGATTACTAATAGGTGTTTCAACACCATTAATATTTCTAGTATGATAATTATCATAGTTTCCACTATTTATTTCTTTTACAAATTGATTTCTATTCATATTTGCACCACTATAGTTGTCATGAAACTCTTGGTTTCTTCCTGTATTACTTTCTTGTGTAACTGTCACTCTTTTTCTACCCATAATATCTCCTTTAAAAGATAGGAATAAGTAGATTCTTATTAATATACTAAAACACTTAATAATGTTATAAGATGTTTATGTTTATAATAGCATTCGCCAGAATACATATCATAAGAGTATAGTTATAAAAAACTACAATTATTACCATTACTGGTAAACCTCTTGTGAATATAATTCACAACCGACAATCAAAATATATACTTAAACATACTCTAATTACATTGAGTTAGCACTATATAGCTAAACTACAATCGATATTGTATACTATTTAGTAAATATTGTCAAGTGTATTTCGTATAAATATGGAATAATGGAGCATTTATATATCTATTATTTCGTAAATATCTATAATTCTTTATAAAACCTTGACTTTTTATATATATTTTAATAAAATAGAACAATACTAAAATTAAAGGTTTTTATAGTGAATGATAAAATAATTAAAATATATACCGCAGTTTTTAATAATATAGATTGCAGTAAAGAAGGATTGAAAAATTATTTAGAAGTATCTAGTATAAAAACTGTAGAGAATAATATAAAGGAAATAGATGATATTGAATATGACATAAAGCTTAGAAAATATAAATTCATAAATTTATTACCCAAGTATATTCCAAACGAAGTATTCTTTCATATATTTAAAGATTCCATTGTAAACAAGCTACTTAATAATGATTTTATGTTATTAAAAAAAGATATCTCATCACTAAAAACTAGAAATATGATAAAAACTGCTGAACTGTCAAATTTAGCTAAAAGAATTATTATTTTTGAGAATGCTATTAATAATAATTGTGTATTAAAGGTACAATATAAAAAAGCTGGGCATGATTTTGAAGTAAAGTATATCAGGCCACATTCAATTTTTTCAAATGGATTTACATATTATACCTCTATTACTTATGATAAACTAAATAACAAAGATAAAGGGAAAGAGCGTACTTTCGCATTTAGTGCAATAGGAGATATAAAGGCTATAGAGTATTTAAATGATGAAGTATTTAAACAAGAATATAAAGGTAACGCATTTGGTACATTTAATAAAGAACGATTTGTTATTTTAAATTTAAATACAAGCAGTGCAAATTTCTTTAAAAGAGAAATCTTATTTAATAATGATGCCTTTGAAATTATTGATGAAGAACTAGATGGTGCTATAACAATAAAAATGTATTACAATAAAATATTTGAAGTCATTAAATTAATACAGCAATGGATGCCAAATATTACAATACAAAATAATGATGAAATTCGAGAAGAAGTTTATCAAAAAATTAAAGCTAATTTTGGAAACTTAGATATATAAAATATTTTGTAAATTTAGCTCTACTTATATTATAATCTTTCCTAATAATCCAGCAGACCATCTAGTTAAATCATCTTTACTTAATTTAATTGATTTCTCATGATTCTTTTTACTAAATCTAATACTAGAATTATCTTTATATAAATCAGCTATAGCTTTAATAGAATAATTATCATCAAGATAATGAGAAATAAATGTATCAAATATATTCTTCCCAATACTATTAGATGAAACTATAACCCAAGTACTAGATGAAGCATTAGTTCCATTTTCTAAATCTAATAATCCTACATATAAATTATTATATTCAAAGGTACTAGTTATATATTGTCTTGCTCTCCCTTGAATAATACATTTTTTATTTGCTTTCTTTAAATCTTTCTTATTCATTACTTTTGGCAGTTCTTCT
>Ga0164318_10005418_pt1 | contig 12329 bp, 8 predicted proteins | sample GuaBasSedimGuay9_FD_113734 | JGI IMG/M metagenome (GOLD analysis project Ga0164318, IMG submission 113734) | Subseafloor sediment microbial communities from Guaymas Basin, Gulf of California, Mexico - Guay9, Core 4571-4, 0-3 cm | ecosystem: Environmental > Aquatic > Marine > Hydrothermal vents >... | reverse complement strand
GACCTATTCCGCAATGATTTCCTTTCGTCAATTCTTATCGTTACGGAAATCATTGCTACATTCTGATATCATGCGACAAAAAATGATTGTATATCGATAAGGTCCGTTTTTTGTCTCAGGGGTAGAATCTTTATTTTCGTCGATTTTTATTACGATTCTACCCCTCCCGACCGGTCCTGTGTGTATCATTTAAATTGCAATGATATTACAAACAATGTACCGGTTCCCGTCCCGATTTTTTCATCAATCGGATTCAGCTCCAGGATGGGAGTACCATTTCTGCTTATCAACGTACGGAATGATAACAGCTTAACGATTCAGGCAATACGACTTAATATTTTTCCGTCTTCCTTGAAGCTGGTCATTCATTTGAATGCATACAGGAAGGGTCTGGTTCTCGAGTACTTCACAATAGTGTACAATCTCGTTGAGGCCGTCCTTTCCATTCTCTTCGGGATCCTTGCCGGTTCCCCTGCACTTTTCGGATTCGGCCTTGACAGCGTGGTTGAATCCCTCTCGGGAGGGGTCCTGATCTGGAGGCTCCACCAGCATGAGGGGCTTTCCGAGGAGGAGGAGCGGAAGAGGGAGAGAAGGGCCGTCAAATTCGTTTCCATCACATTTTTCATTCTCGGGACCTGGGTGCTCTATGATGCCGTGAGAACCCTGTATCTTCGCGAGGGCCCCGACATTTCCGTCCCGGGAATGGTCATCGCGGGTATATCGATCCTCATTATGCCCACGGTATCCATTCTCAAGAGAAGGACCGGAGAACAGATAGGTTCCAGGGCGCTCGTTGCGGATGCCAAGGAGACACTAGTTTGTGCCTGGCTTTCCGTGGCGCTCCTGCTGGGATTGGGTCTGAACGCCCTGTTCGGTTGGTGGTGGGCGGATCCGGTAACGGGTCTTCTGATAGTGGCATTTCTTTTCAAGGAGGGGATCGAACAGTGGAGGGAGGCCGATGAGGAAGAGGATTAATCCCCGAGCTTGAATATCGCATCCTTCCCGGAGCTCATTATCCCTTTCAACTCCTCAAGTGCCGAAAGCCCCATCTGTCTTGTGTATTCGTCGATACCGAGCTTCTCGAACTCGTCCTCATCGAGTACGAGATAGGAGCCGTCCGGCCTTATCCAGATATCGAGAGCAAGATCCACCCATTCTATCACCCCGTCCCCTATCAGTGGGGGCTTCGTGACATTGATGTAGATGCCCTTGAGCTTCCCCGATCTGTCGGATATCCGGAAAACATTGTACCACCTATCGAAATAGAATGTCTCCACCCATCTGTCATCCCTCTCGAAGACCACATATCCGAGGTCAAGAGGGTCCCTTGACCAGCCGGTGTCAATCGAGATGTAATCCCTGTTCCTCTTCCTCAATCTCCCCGTGTATTCTATCTTCAGGGAGCCGTCCGGCAGGATCTTCCGGATGGTGAATACCTTCATGCTCTCCCGTATGCATTAAGAGATACTTTATCTGAACCCGGGCCCGTGCCTTTTCAAACCACAAGAGTTATTACCATTCCTGTAATAATGATATTAAAAATAATGCCTTGAATACTTGGACCCGTTCCTGTGCACAAATAAGATGACGAGAGAAAAATAATAATCACCCGGGAGACAGAAGTAAATGAACTTCAGAAAGATACCGCAGTTGATCATGGATGACCTCATCGCCCGCATTCCCATTGTTCAGGGAGGGATGAGCGTCGGGATATCACTTTCAGGTCTTGCATCAGCTGTTGCGGAAGCTGGCGGGATAGGTGTCATAGGGGCTGCGGGTATCGGTGCGGACGAGCCCGATATTCAGACCAATTACAGTGAGGCCAATATCAGGGCCCTGCAAAGGGAGATACGAAAAGCCCGGAGGATGTCCGACGGGATCATCGGTGTGAACATAATGATGGCGCTCTCCAATTACGATGAGCTCATCAACACCGCAATGGACGAGGGTGTGGATGTCATCTTCATAGGAACGGGGCTGCTACTGAGGCTTCCGGAGTCCATCGATATCGAGAAGATCAGGACCACACGGACAAAATTCGTGCCCATCGTTTCCAATGCCAAGGGGGTGCGGATCATGTTCACCTACTGGGAGAAGAACTACGGGTGCATCCCCGATGCGGTTGTCGTGGAGGGTCCCCTTGCCGGCGGACATCTCGGATTCCACAAGGAGGACCTCGACAAACCGGAGAATCAGCTGGAGAACATAATTCCCGGTGTCATCGAGGCCGTGATCCCCTTCAGGGAAAGGTTCGGGAAGGATATACCGGTGATCGCTGCCGGAGGGATATACACGGGCGAGGATATCTACAGGTTCCTGGAGATGGGCGCATCGGGGGTCCAGATGGCAACAAGGTTCGTGGCCACATACGAATGTGACGCATCCATCAAATTCAAGGATGCCTATCTGAAGTGTCAGGAAGATGATGTGGTCATAATCCAGAGCCCCGTTGGTATGCCGGGGAGGGCGCTGAAGAACGAGTTCCTGATGGATGTCTCCAGGGGAATGAAGAAGCCGTTCACCTGCAACTGGAAATGTCTCAGGACATGCAATTTCCGGGAATCCCCTTACTGCATAGCGGATGCTCTTCGGAACGCCAAGGAAGGAACACTCGAGAGGGGTTTCGCCTTCGCCGGGAAGAACGCGTACCGTGTCAACAGATTGGTTCATGTGAAGGAATTGATAGATGAGCTCGTAAGGGAATACGAGGCTATCGCAAACGGGAAACCGAGCATATCCTGAAATCGATGCCCCAGTTCTCGAGATTTTCGCGGGATCCAGGTATCGAAGGTATGTTGATATTGTGACATCAATGAACCATGGTCCCGTACATGTTCATGGAACAGGGTGATTCATCGGAAAGGATGTTCTCTCACGTTAAAAATAACCTTCATGAGCATCAACCCTGTGCTGATCGATGCTCACAATAAAAGAGTGAAGATTCGGTGTATTTCACCGAATCTTCATACCAAAACATGGAAAAGGGGTTGGGACAACCACATACGACGAATAAAGTGCTTGAGGAACCGGACGTATCGGATGGTAGGGCCATCCGGACATTTATAAGGCTTAGGAGGTGATCCATCCGCAGGTTCCCCTACGGATACCTTGTTACGACTTAACCCTCCTTGCGAAATCGCGATTCGAGAAGGACAAGAATCCCACCCTCATCGAAACTCCACTCGGATGGTTTGACGGGCGGTGTGTGCAAGGAGCAGGGGCATATTCACCGCAGGATGTTGATCTGCGATTACTACGGAATCCAGCTTCACGAGGGCGGGTTGCAGCCCTCGATCCGAACTACGGACAGGTTTCGGGATTACCTTCACCTCTCGGTGTCGGAACCCTTTGTCCTGGCCTTTGTAGCGCGCGTGTCGCCCAGGGGATTCGGGGCATACTGACCTACCGTTGCCCTTACCTTCCTCTGATTTTGCACCAGCGGTCCCCTTAAAGTACCGTTCCCCCGGAGGGAAACATGGCAATTAAGGGCAAGGGTCTCGTTCGTTATCTGACTTAACAGAACGCCCTACGGTACGAACTGACGACGGCCATGCACCACCTCTCTACCAATCAGATAAAGTCATCAGCTTGATCTTCATGTGGCAGTCGCCCCTGGTGAGTTTTCCGGCGTTGAATCCAATTAAACCGCACGCTCCTCCCGTTGCTGTGCTCCCCCGCCAATTCCTTTAAGTTTCAGTCTTGCGACCGTACTCCCCAGGCGGTGCGCTTAACAACTTCTCTCCGGCACTGGGTGCCCTCGTGGGACCCCCAACACCAAGCGCACAGCGTTTACACCCTGGACTACCCGGGTATCTAATCCGGTTCGCGCCCCAGGGCTTCGTCCCTTACCGTCGGACCCGTTCTGGTCGGACGCCTTCGCCACCGGTGGTCCCCCAAGGATTACAGGATTTCACCCCTACCCCTGGAGTACCTCCGACCTCTCCCGGTCCCAAGTCCAGCAGTCTCCCCAGAATTCGCTGAGTTAAGCCCAACGATTTACCCAGAGATTTACCGGACCGGCTACGGACGCTTTAGGCCCAATAATAACGATCACCACTAGGGCCGCTGGTATTACCGCGGCGGCTGGCACCAGTCTTACCCAGCCCTTATTCCGTGAGCGTTTTAAACTCACGAAAAGCATACACTTAGTGCATGCACTTGGAATCCCCTCGTCGCGCTTTCGCGCATTGCGAAGTTTTCGCGCCTGCTGCGCCCCGTAGGGCCTGGACTCGTGTCTCAGAGTCCATCTCCGGGCTACCACTCCCATGGCCCGTACCCGTCGTCGGCTAGTTAGTCCTTTACACTAACTACAACCTGATAAGCCGCAGACCCATCCTAAGGCACCGTGGTTTTCAACCTGAAGACATTCCAGTCATCCAGATCTATGGGGTATTATCCTCAGTTTTCCGAGATTATCCCCCACCTTAGGGTAGGTTATCCACGTGTTACTGAGCAGTCTGCCGAGGGCCGAACCCTCTCGACTCACATGGCTTAATCGGATTCCAAGAGCGGTGACCGCCGGCAGGATCAACCGGAATTGGCAGATGAGAAATATACTTTCCATCTTCCTGCACACAACGTTCGATTCGCTCAAGTTTCACTTTCATCGTATGACGGATGGGAGAGGTCACGGAACTATCCGGGTTTCTCCGACCCCTTTTCCTGTCCGCTGGCCTGGATGGTCCCGATCATCTGAGGCAAATCGCCATCTCACGGAACAACGCAAACGGCTGCGGGTAAGACCCCCTTAAACAAGGTCGGGTATATAACCCTTCTCATTTACGGAGGGGGTCTAGATCCCCCTGTGAGGTCAGAGACCCCCTGGGGGAGGTCAGCTAAAGATGAATTTGTATAAATATCTAACTGCTACCGGACCGGGGTTTGCCGCTCCTCATTCCGCTTCTGGCTCACTGTTGAATTCCAGTTCTTCCTGTAGCTCGTTCACTATCAATTTGAGGACCTGTTCGAAGGTGAAGGACCTGAACTCCCTTATGCCTCCCAGGTCGCTCTGGAGCTTTGCAACGATCTCATCGTCCTCTTGGCTGATCTCTATGTGACAGATCGGTTCTTCCACCGGTCTTCCTCCTTGTTGTTCAAGGTCATAGTTACCTTGTATATCTAATATTCGGAATAATTCATAATCCAGGGAGGAAAAGGCCTCTGCCCCTTCATTCCCGTTACCATAAAGGTTATATCGAGTACCATACTCTGAAGTTCAGGAGGAAGGTCCCATGAGACGTACCATGGCGGCAGCAGTGTTGCTCGTTTTGCTACTTCTATCGGCCGTACCCTTCTCCAATGATACCAGTGCCCAGACGGAGCTCCCGGAATGGACGTTCATGGTCTATCTCGATGCGGACAACAATCTGGAGGATGCAGGCATAGAGGATCTGAACGAGATGGAGGAGATAGGTTCGACGGACGACCTGAATATTGTGGTTCAGATGGACAGGGCCGAGGGTTATGACACCACGAACGGCGACTGGGAGGGATGCCGCAGATTCAAGGTTGAAAAGGACCTCGACAGGAGCACCATCACCTCTCCCGAGCTGGCCCTGCTCGGAGAGGTGAATATGGGAGACCCCGGGGTCCTGGTGGATTTTGTCAGATGGTCCGTCTCGAACTTCCCTGCCAAGAAATATGCCCTGGTACTGTGGGACCACGGAGGTGCCTTCAGGGGTGTATGTTACGATGAGAAGGTGCCGGGTCTTCCCGAGGGTGAATATGACATGATCAACATGTCTGACCTTCATAAGGCGGCGGAGGAGATCTACGGGGTCCTGGGCAATAACAAGCTGGACCTGTGCGGGTTCGATGCCTGCCTTATGGGCGAGGTAGCGGTCATGTACGAACTGAAGGATTTCGTGAAGGTGGGGGTGGGTTCCGGCTACAACGAACCCGGTGATGGCTGGCCCTACATGAAGATCCTCTCCCCCCTGTCGGACGATCCACGGATGGATGAGAGGGAGCTGGCAAAGATAATCGTTCACGAGTACATCTGGTCGTACAACAATAAGCAGGAGGACCCGCAGGATTATCCCATGGTGACCCAGGCCGCTTTCGACCTGGAGAAGATGGACGAGGTGGCTGCTGTGCTTGATCGGTTCGCGGAGGAGCTGGCTTCGAGCGGCCCCTTCGGCTCCCTTCAATATCTACTGCAGATATACCAGGCCCGCAAGAACTGCAATTCGTACGATATGGCAAACGTCTTCATCTACGATCTCACGGGATATCCCCTGTACGATGTCATCGATTTCACCAAACTCCTGCAGGATTACATATTGTCCGCCTTCCCCAAGAACGAACTGATAAGGGACCTCTGTTCCCGGGTCAGGACCCATATCGGTCCCGGTGAGGACAGGTTCATGTTCTATTCCGAGGCTGATCGGTGGCATCCGGATGCCAGCGGATTATCTATGTACTTCCCCAACAAGGACAAGGATTCCCTCTCGATTACCAAGATCCCAACCACATATTCCACCTTGTATGACGAGACATCCTTTGCAAGGGAGCACCTCTGGGACGAGTTCCTTCATGCATATTACGGGATCGACCCGATCGAGGACTCCTTTCCCACCATAGATATAACCGAACCGTCCTTCAATTCCACCTTCTCGCTGGAGGACCAGGTGGTCATAATCCGGGGTACGGCATACGATCGGGAGATGGTGGACCGGGTTGAGATAAGGGTCGATGAGGGTGAATGGTCCGTGATGCCCGGAATCTCGGGTCAGGGAACGATCGGCTGGATCTATCAGCTGGAACCGGAGGATCTGTCACCGGGAGCTCACAGGATAGAGGTGCGTGCCTGGGATCGGCCAGTCACGGAAACCGGAGGGAACGTGGGAAAGGCAACCGCGCCCGTGATGACCCGGATAAACATACTTGCACCCCCCACTCCGGAAGAAGGTTCCTTCACGATACCCTCGTGGTTCGTTCAGGGAGTCATCATCATGATCATAGTGGGTGCCATTGTGTTGGGTGTCATCATCTACAGAGGGGGTCCGGACTGATTGGGCAGGGATCCGGGTTGGCCCCCTCCGTCGAACAGGGGTCCAGCGGTCTCCGTGAAGGATGTTAGCAAGAACTGGGACGGTACACGGGCCCTCTCCTCCGTCAGGATGCAGGTGAGGAGAAGGGAGATGTTCGGGCTGATAGGCCCCAACGGTGCCGGGAAAACGACACTGATGAGGTCGCTCATAGGTGCGGTCGAACCCGATGGTGGGGAGATCCGCGTACTCGGAATGGACCCCCGGAAGGAGGGCCTCAGGATAAAGGCGTACACCGGATACGTGCCGGAATCCGAGACGCCCCCGTCCTTTCTCAAACTCGATGAGTTCCTTGATTTCGTCATGGAGATAAGGGGACGGGTGCCCGACCGGAGGGCAAAGGACAGATGGGTGGAGTTCTTCGATCTCGAGGGGCACAGCGAAACCATTTCCAGGGACATGTCGAAGGGGACAAGGCAGAAGCTCATGCTCGCCTCGGCATTCATACATGAGCCCCCCCTCCTACTCCTTGACGAGCCGTTCATAAATCTTGACCCGATCTATCAGAGAAAGGTGAAGGACCACCTTCTCGAATACACGGCCTCGGGTGGAACCGTTCTCCTCTCCACCCACATACTTTCCCTTGCGGAGGAGCTCTGCACCGGGGTGGCCATAATCAACAAGGGCAGGGTGCTTCTTAACGACAGGACCGATGACATTCTGAAGGAATACGGCTCCCTGGAGAATGCATTCCTCCACGAGGTCGGTTACTATTCCAGGTAGTTGAGCGGGAGAAGGTCCTTCTCCAGGAGTGTGACCTCGGTGGAATCGAGGGCATCGGGTGAAAGGGCCACCATGAGTATGCATTCGGTCTGCGAAACATTGTCGACGAGCTGCCTGATGAACCGGAGAACGGAGTTGAACTTGTTGTTTGTGAGCAGATACTCAAGACCGTCAAGGACCAGAATACCGTTCTTGTTCGAGTCCATGAACTCCTCGTAAATGGACATGATGAACTCCAGTATGGGCAGGACGGAACGGATCTCACCCTGTATCTCCTTGCCGGTGAGCCAGACAGCTTCCTTCTCATCGAGACCGAAGGTCCTGTTCAGTATCTTCGGGTTGGTCCTGGAAATGACCATCCCCTGCATTCCATTTTCTCTCAGGGCCTTGTAGATATGGAAGAACTTTTCCGGGCGTTTCTCCTCGATCAGGTAGGAGAGGCCCGGGGTGAGGTTCTTTGCATCCTTCATGGGATTCCAGGTGTTCTTCTTCAGGGCTTCCACACCAGACCCCGCCAGGATCTCCGCTTCGTCAGGAAGTTTCAGGACCTCCACCTGCTCGGGAGCAGGGGGGGTTCTCTCTTTTTCAGGTTTCTCCGACACCTTTGTTCCCGCTTCCTCTGAAGCACTCTCCCCAATGCTGTCCCTGATCCTCTCTATGAGCTCCGACTTGAGACCGATGGTCTCCAGACCCAGCTCCTGGCATTTCTGCCGCAGCTCCGCCTTCGTGAGCTTCTCCAGGACCCCCTCCTTTCCAAGGGCGGTCCTGTCCTTCTGCCTCTTTGCCTTGATAACCTCGACTATGGCCTTCTTCGCGTAATTGATGGACTCCTCCCTCTTGTTGAGCTTCAGTGCATACCTGGATTCGTTTATGAGCTCCTCGGCAAGCGAAGCATCCACTCCTTCCTTCGTGGCCTGGATTATCAGTCTCTGACCGCGCCTGATTATGTTCAGGATCTGCATATATTCGGGGTCCGCTCTGCCCTGCATCTGTCCCTACCTCTTATGGCTGGAGGTATGATATATCATATATTATAGTTTACTTCACCGCTCTCATTGTCCCAGGACATCTCCTCTTCCTCACCCGCATTCTCCAGATCATCTTTCAGCTTCCCCCTGTTCACCGTCTGGTAGGCGAAGTATCCAATGAGTGCAAGCAGGATCAATATAATGAGAACTATCCAGTACCACGGTGTGACGGGCAGCTCTTCGGGATGGGACGCCGGGTCCCTGGGATCGGTACCCGCATCATGCTCCCGGATATTCGACCATGTGTCCCCATCGGGGTCCTCGAAGGCATCGTCCCTGAAGGGGAGGGTCCCCATACCGGATTCCCAGCCGTCATCCATGCCGTCACCGTCCGTGTCCCTGCTCCCGGGATCGGTGAGGTTATGCATCTCCATCAGCAGGTCCAGCCCATCACCGTCCGCGTCCGTGGAAGTATCGTCGGGGACGGCCGGGTCCAGTCCGTATTGCCGTTCGAATGCATCACACAGCATGTCCCCGTCCCTGTCGGACCATCCGTAGATCCCGACGGTGAGCCATCCCTCGGACGGGAAGGAGAGATCGGGTTCGTCCCCCGCCTCCAGCATGTAAAGGACCCTGAAAAGGATATCGTCGGGTGAGAAGCTTCCCGGGAGCTCGAAGCTCCTGCGGTCTCCCGAGGTCCTTCCGGGATATATCATCCATGATGACGTCGTACCTGGATAGGATGCTTCAATGACAGCCGATCCGGGAACGCTGACATTCACCGGGAAGGAGGTCCCCACCTTCACCCGCTCCGGGAATTCCAGGAAGAAGGGGGGCTCTTCCTGGATGGAGCCGACATCGAATGGACCGAACACCTCATCCCGGACATTGCCCGCCTCGTCTCTGACCCTGATCCTGACACGGAACGTGGAGTCCTCCCCGGTGAACGGGTCCCTGAAGATGAGCGTCATCAATCCCCCGTCTTCCGGGGACGGGACTATGCTGTCCACGGATACGTTGCCCCCCTCGGTTACCAGCCAGGCATCGATGAACAGTGAGGGGTCCTGGTTCACCTTGACCGGAGAGAATCCCATGCTGTCCGCGGCACGCATTGTGATCATGAGGTCCTTTCCCCGCAGTGCCTCGACGGGACCGGTGATGTTGACGATCGGTGCGTAAAGGTCCACTGTTATGGGGTCGAGTGACAGCTCCCTCGTGTTTCCGACATTGTCCTGGGTGAACACCGTTATATTGTAGATGCCCTCCTCTTCCAGCACTATCGATGTTGAGTACTCCACCTTTTCATCTCCTCCCTTCTCGATGACATACCATACGGAGAATACCCCGGAACCTCCGTCCTCGGCGGTTATCGTCACGGTGGCAGGTTCTGTTATCGTGGGATGTTCGGGAAGGTCGACCAGTCCTATCAGGGGGGCTCTGCGGTCCATATTGAAGTGTGCGGTATTGGTCCTTGTCGGAGTATGTCCGTCATCGGCAACGGCGAAAACGTTCACCGCCCCCTCGTAATGGACATCCGGAAGTGTGAACCTGAAATGGTAAGGGTCCATCATCTCCAGCAGCTCCCCGGGGATCGGGGCCGGAATATCTTCTCCCAGGGAATACATGAATTCGAATTCCACCGCGTCCCCGTCCGGGTCGGACCCGTTCAACACGAGGCCCACGCTGTTCCCCTCCCATTCATCCGAGATGACGGTTAGAACGAAATCAGGAGGGTCCTGAAGGGGCATTATGCCGTATATCTTAAGCATTTCCGCGATGTTTCCGAGTTTGTCCTTCACCCGGAAACGAACATGGAGCTCCTCACCCTGGGCGGCGTACCAGTCCGTTTCTATCGATGCCGTGAAGTTCCCCCCTTCGCAGCTCACTGGGACCGGGGGTGATGTGACGGAACCTATGCCCCATCTGATGGTCCCGGAAGACGCATCCAGACCGGACGTGTTGTCGACAGCGTGAAATGTGACGTTCACGGGTCCTTCCGTGTCCTCGTCCAGTGCCGGTGGATCGATCCATACAGATGTGATTCGGGGAGGCGTGCCGTCGTTGATCACGTTGCTCAGGGATACGATCGGTCCGTCATTTCCGGCCCGGTCCCTGGAGTAAGCGTAGAAGCTGTAATCGTCCCTCTCGTCGTATATCTCCAGACCGGAGGCTTCAATGTAGTATTCACCGTCAAGGGAAAGGTAAGTGAGCTCGACGCCCGAACCCCCCCGGTCATCGGTAGGGACCGATATCTTCAGTATGCCGGTCGGGTCGTCGTTGACATATGTGATGTTCGTATCGGGTCCCCTGTTGTCCACATCGAACTGTCCCGAGGCGTCGTTGTCGAAGGGCCCGAAGGGGGATCTCGAGGATATGTACCATTCCAGAGCTCCCCAGTCCGAGACCATTCCCGTCGTGTTCACACGGAGTGAAACGTTTCTTGTCCCCTCGATAACGGCGGGGATCCTGATCCCCTCGTCCCCCCAGTCCCCCTCCATCTCCCTGGAGGAGAGGACGATCATCATCTCATCGGGAGGGAACAGCGGGCCGTCGTAGGCGAATTCCAGCTCCACCTCGCCCGATGACCAATCGTCCATCACCGGCCCCGTCCATTCCCCGATCATGGCGTTCACGGCGTCATTGTATGCTTCCCTGATGTCGAATGTGGAGCTCCCGACAAGTATGACGAAGGAGACGTGAACGGGATCCGTGAATGATGAGGACGGAACACGGGCGGATATGTCCATGTACCAGTCCTTCGGGTCAGGGGTGCTGTCCTGGTTGTTGGGGGAGGACATGTGGGTCCACACCCCCGATTCCCCGGAGTACACTCCGGGACCGTAGGCTCCCGCGCTGTGGCCGAAGTAGGGGGAGCTCTCCGAAGTCGAGAGGTATCCCAGTCCTATGAAGGTGCTCCCGTCGGATATGACCGTGGTGTTGATGTCGTCAAGGAAGGTGAACAGGTCGTCATCCGGAGAGGAGCCGAGGTCCACGTTCATGGTCTGGAGGAAGTAGACGAAGCTCTCCTGTGGAGCTCCCATCTCGACGAGATAGTCGATGACCATCCATCTCCCCGTGTGCCCCCTTGTGTTCTCCCTGTATCCGTTCACGAACGTCCTCTGGGTGATGTTCGCGTTCTCGAAATCCTCCCCCGTCCATCCCGAGAAGGAGCAGTATCCCTCCTCGTCGGTGAAGTTCCCGGGTGAGGCAATGGAGAGGGGATCGATCGTCTGGAATTCGTAATGCATGCCGAAATCAACTTGATCTGATGCAGTCCCCAATCCAAATGAAGCGAATGATAATCGGTCCTCCCCCGAAGGGAACTCCAGGGTGTTCCAGCCTGTTGCTCCCGCGTCATCGTCGATTATTATCGTGAAATTCCCCGCATCATGGGTGGCGAAGCTGCCCCTTGTTCCGGAATGTGTTCCGTTCGTGCCCGCGTCGATGACGAACATCAGTGATGAGAACATCATCAATGACAGCAGCAGTGTCAATGCCCTTTCCCGGAACCATCCCCCCGGAGTTATCATTTCTTTCATCCTGTCCCCCCTTCAATTACCGTCACACGATTTTATGATGTCCTTATCAT
>Ga0164318_10005417_pt1 | contig 12331 bp, 12 predicted proteins | sample GuaBasSedimGuay9_FD_113734 | JGI IMG/M metagenome (GOLD analysis project Ga0164318, IMG submission 113734) | Subseafloor sediment microbial communities from Guaymas Basin, Gulf of California, Mexico - Guay9, Core 4571-4, 0-3 cm | ecosystem: Environmental > Aquatic > Marine > Hydrothermal vents... | reverse complement strand
TGAATTTAACAATAATCAAAAGATACCAGGCATGATAAATCATTCCCCTACAGGTATGGGAAAAAGTGATCTACTCAAACCTATTACGTTTGAGTATAACTACGTTGCCCCCTACTTCCTTCATTTTTTTATCCTCCTATGGACAATAATGTCCCAAGTTGATACACAATAAAAGATGCCCCCCATGCCAAAACTGTGGTCCAAAAGATAAGAAACAACAGCCATTTTAGCTTTGAACCTGATTCTCTAAAAAATACTGCTATTGCAACAACACAAGGCAAATAAATCAAAGAAAAAATCATAAATACCATTGCTTTAAGCGGACTCCATGCCTTATCTTTTTGCAAAGATTCCCGCAATGAACCAGGCTCTTCAGCGTCAACCTCTCCCAGAGAATAAATTGTGCCAAATGTAGTTACCACAACTTCTTTTGCCGCAAACCCAGCCAAAAGAGCAATCCCGCTTCTGCCATCTAAGCCAATTGGCCGCATCAAAGGTTCAATAAAATTGCCAATTTTCCCCGCATAACTCTGTTCTAATTGCACAGCAGCAATTTCTCCTTCAGTCATCTTTGGCTCAGTCAAAGAATTTCCTTTTGGCCCTGAATATTGTGGAAAAGTAAATCCTGCCCAGATAACAATAGAAACCATCACAATAACTGTGCCGGCTTTTTTAACATATAACCAACCTCTCTCCCACATTTTAAGCAATAACCCCTTAATCGTAGGAAGCCTGTATGGAGGCAGCTCCATTACAAAATGAGACGTTTCTCCTTTAAACACAAATTTTCTTAAAACCCAGGCTGAACATAAAGCAATAACTACACTTAAAAAATACATGAAAAACATTATATTCGCGCCATACTCCTGAGGAAAAAACGCGCTAATAAAAAGTGCGAATATTGGCAATTTTGCCCCGCAAATCATAAATGGCGTAACCATCATTGTAATCATTCGATCACGTTTATTTTCTAAGGTGCGTGATGCCATAATTCCCGGAACAGCACAACCATTTGTTGAGATCATCATTGGTAAAAAAGATTTTCCATGCAAACCGAACCTACTCATTAATTTATCCATTACAAACGCGGCACGCGCCATATAACCACTGTCCTCAAAAAAAGCAATCGCGAAAAACATAAACAAAACTAATGGGAAAAATCCTAATACACCGCCAACACCGCCAATAATGCCATCTACAACAAATGATTGTAATAATCCCTGAGGGATTACTTCTGCCGCGAACGCCCCCATTAATTCAAATGCCTTTTCAAATAATGAAACCAAAGGCCCTGAAAAAGTAAAAGTAAATTTAAAAATTGCATACATTACTAAAGCAAAAAGAGGTATCCCAAAAACTCTGTTTAATACAATTTTATCTATTTCGTCTGAAATACTATGCCTCTGTTCTACTGACTGGTTTAAAGATTGAGTGCATACTCCGCTCACAAAGCCGTAACGCCTGTCCGCGATTATACTCTCAGGTGCATCTCCAAAATGCAGCTCTAAGTGATGCCTGCTTTTTTCATTCTGCAATAGTAACTGCACACCAAAAGAAGACTTCTTAATAATATCAATAACAAACAAATCTTCTTCAAGTAATTTAATAATTAGCCAACGCATCGGATAAATTTTCAATAATTGTTTGTCCTTAACAATTATGTGTTCCAATTTGGCCATTTCCTGCTGAATCTCTAAACCATAATTTACTTTTACCTGATGATTGTATATTTTATTTTCATACATCTTAACTAATACATCTAAAAGTTTTTCTGTGCCAATATTCTTATTACCTACTGTAGGCACAATAGGAATGCCAGCCAGTTTAGACAGTTTCTGAAAATCAATATCCTGTCCATTTTTCTGTGCTACGTCGCTCATATTCATTGCAATTACTATAGGCACATTTAATTCTATAAGCTGGGTTGTAAAATACAAATTTCTTTCTAAATTTGAAGCATCAACAATATTTACAATCAGCTCAGGTTTACTCTCAACAATAAACCGGCGCGCTACTGCCTCATCTTCTGAATATGCCGACAAACTATATGTCCCAGGTAAATCAACAACATTAATTTCATAATCATGATAAACAAGTGTTCCTTCTTTTTTTTCAACAGTTACTCCTGGATAATTTCCTATATGCTGCCTAGCGCCAGTTAAATTATTAAAAATTGTAGATTTGCCTGAATTAGGATTGCCGGCTAAAGCAATAGTAATCTTTTTCATCAATTTCCTCCTTAAATTTTTACTGTAATCGTTGAATCAATGGAGTACCACCGTTACCCCATTCTTATACTCAAACGTAATTGGTTTGTAATTTTATGACGTCCCTCTGCACTGCATCTTGAAACGTTCATCATTGACCAAACCTCAACGTAACGAGCTGCGCCTGCGGTTTGTATTAAATCAGAACGTTCCAATATAGGGCACAGGAAAACACCTAAATTTTGCAAACCTATTACGTTTGAGTATATTACAGCTCAACATAAATATTAACTGCTTCTTGTTTACGTAAGCTTAAGTGATAACCGCGCACCATTATTTCAATAGGATCGCCTAAAGGAGCAACCCGCTCTACCTTTATATCTACCCCATTAATAATACCCATATCAAGAATCTTCCGTTTTAATAATCCCGCTCCAGCTACCTTTACAACCTTAGCTTGATCACCTGGACTTAACTGTGATAAGGTTTTCTCTGCCATTTTAATACTCCTTTTTTTGTTAGACAAACCTAACTTTAAGTTTAAAAAATTTTTATTTTTTACTTTTAACGATATGTGTTTTACAGTTAAATCTACATCCTGTTTCATAGTATTGATCAAAACTTTTAAGCCACTGCGGCCTTGTGCCTTCAGGACAAGTTTCTACAAACTTAATAAACTTCGTTAATTTTTCAAAAGTTTGAGTACTTATAGAATGTTCTATTTTACAGGCATCTTGTTCAGCTATACGCAGGTCAATTTTTAATACTTCTCCCAAAAATTTTGTCAGCAAATTATGCCGTTTTTGCGTTTCTCTGGCTATTTTTGCCCCTTCCAAAGTAAGTTCCACATAACCATACGGCTCATGCACAACAAGATTATAACGCGAAAGCATATTCAGCGCTCCTGTTACACTTGGCTTTTTCACCCGCATCATCTGGCTGATATCAGTTACCTTGACTATACCTCGTTTATGTTTTAATAAAGCAATAACTTCAAGATAATCTTCCATATTGGAACTTATTTTTTTAACATCTTTCTTCTTCATTTAGCCCTAATTTTTAAAAAATAACTTTTGTTAGCCAATCCTAACAAAAATTATCCAATTTATCAAGCATTTTTTTTACAATAAAAAAAGCAGGTATTGCCTAATCGCAAATACCTGCTTTTTCCATTAAACTTAATATTCTTTACTAATAAAAAACTAACGTTTTGTCCACTGAAAGCGTGCTCTAGCGCCTTTTTGCCCATATTTCTTACGTTCCTTCATTCTTGAATCTCTGGTAAGAAAATGAGACTTCTTTAAAATTTGTTTAAAAGACTCATCTTGTTTAACTAATGCCCTGGCAATACCATGACAAATAGCTCCAGCCTGTCCAGACAAACCTCCACCACGCACATTAGCAGAAATATTTAATTTATCTAAACAATTTGTTACCACTAAAGGCTGCTGAATCAACATCCGCAAAACTTCTCTGTTAAAATAAACAGCTAATAAACGCTTATTAACCATAAATTTCCCATCACCAGGTTCAAGAGACACTCTGGCAACAGCTCTCTTCCTTCTACCAGTAGCGCTATATCTTACTTTATCAACCAAAACAATCCCCTCCACTATATCTTTAATAACTCCTGCGGTTTCTGAGCACTATGCTTATGTTCTTTACCTGCATAAACTTTTAATTTTCTTAATAAACTTCTGCCCAAAGAATTATGCGGCAACATACCTCGCACAGCATGTTTAATTACTTCTTCAGGCTTCTTCTTAAGCATAGTTTCTAAAGTAAATTCTTTCTGCCCTCTGGAATAACCTGAATAAGTTTGATATTTTTTATCTTTTATTTTATTTCCTGTAACATGTATTTTTGCGGCATTTATCACAATTATTTCATCAGCCATATCTACATGCGGCGTAAACTCAGGCTTTGTCTTACCCCGTAGCAAAGAAGCAATCCCTGTTGCTAACCTTCCTAAAATCTTACCCTGAGCATCAATTACATACCAATTTCTTCGCACATCTTTTGTTTTCTGCATAAACGTATTCATTTTTGTCTTCTTCTTTTTTAATAAATCTTTAATTTGCCAGATAAAATACCTCATTTATAGCATAAGTTCTAGTATTATACTATACGTTTAGTGATTATGTCAAGTTTTTTTACAATTTTTGTGTAATCGGTGACTGAAGCGGGGGGAGCCATAAACTTATCATTTTAATATAATTCAATTTTTCAAAGTAGATTCCCGCTAAAAAATTGCGGGAAGACAGTGAGAGGCAGCATCTTATTGTCTATCCTGCCGTTTGTCATCTCCCAATTTTTGTCATTCCCGCAATGTTTTTAGCGGGAATCCATAACTGAAACCCCACTTTAGTCACCGATTACATTTTTGTCAAGGCAAAATGAAAATGTCACATTTTAACCATTTATTAAAGCCAATTCTTTAGTATTTTTCCCTATTAACAAAGTATTACCCAGCAATCAAATAAAAAACCGTTGTTAAATGCTTATATCTGTTATATTTTCTACCCAATTTTAATAATAATTTATCTATTTCCCGAAAATCAAATCCAAAATGAGTTCCATATCCATTCTCTGCCATCCTATACTTAGTAATATTTTTGTTAAAAATAAGTGACGCAAGATAATGTAAATGCAAGCTTCTCAGTTTCCCTTTTGTATAATTTAATTCAGCCATATTATAATTATAAAATAAAACTTTTATCACAAATTTTAATACGCCCCAAAAACCAACTTCAATCGGCACAGTAATCAATGCGTAACCGCCTTTTTCCACCATCTTCAATATATTTTGCAAAGCAATTTCTACGTTACCCACATGCTCTAATGTTTCAAAACAAGTAACCAATGAATATTGTTGATAATTATTTTGAATTGTTTTTGATTCATCATCTACAGATTGCTGCTGGAAAAATTTATGGTTAAGATCAAAATAAAAAAATTCTAGATTAGCATAATTATTACGAGCTATTGCTAAATTTTCCTGACAAAAATCATACCCCGTAACTAGATCGATGTTGTATTTTTTAGCAATACGATTAGTCAGATACGCGTTACTACAGCCAATATCAGCATATGTAGTTTTATTTTTAATTTTATCCAAATAATAAAAAATCTTTCTCAACCGTTGTCTATGAGGATAATTTTTAAAAAAATTATTTTTATAAGTTATTGAATGGTCAATAGCCATAATCTTAATATCATCAACAAACTATGGAAAAATATGCGTAGGCAAAGCTTCTTTATTTTTTAACTCTTCCTGCGCGTATTCAGCAGCAAAACGGGATACAAATTTACCAACTCTTACTCTGTATAACTTTTTCTTTTTTGCCTTAAGGCTGGTCATATAGCTTTCATAACCCTTATTTTTCAAATCTTTACATAATTTTAAAGCATTTTTTTTACTAGTAAAACATCCTACCTGAATTGTAAAAAAATTTCCTTCAGACAAATACATACTTGCTAATTCAGTTTCAAGGCTTTGCGGGTATTTTTTCTTTAATAAACTAAAATAATATTCTGAGTTAACCCAATCACTTTTTTTTTGATAAGCTTTGCCTAATTTAAAATAAACAGCAGATAAATAATCTTCATTCTTCTTATATTTAGTAAGCAACTGTTTATAAATGCTGATTGCTTTATCAAAAGAGTATTCCATAAAATAAGTATCTGCAATGCCGAGATAGATTTCTATTGCCAAATCTGAATCTGCTTTACGTAATCCTTTTTTTAAAACATCCCTTGCCTGAGCATAGTCTTGCAAATGTATTAAACACACACCCTGCAAATAAAAAATTTCCGCAATAGAATTTTTACCTGCATTATGCTCTAATTTAGAACATAAATTATATGCCTTTTGATAATTACCATTCAGCAGAAAAGGAACCACCTCATCTACAGCTTTAGTATATGTATAAGCAAACACATTATGGCAAAACACAATACTTAACAAAAAACAATTAACCGCAATTTTAAAATTTTTACCCATACCTTCACTCAAACTCCTTCTACGAGAACTATACTCAAATGTAATAGGTTTGCAAAATTTAAGCGTTTCCCTGTGCCCTAAATTAAAACGCTCTGACCATTGGCCAAACTTATTACGTTTGAGTATATACATTTATTTCATTATGTAATTGTTTTTGAAAATTTAAAAGTATCTGATGCCTTTGTTTTTTTAGCGCATCAGATACATTATCAACAAGTTCCGCGCACTTTGTGTGCGGACGTTGAGAATATTTAAATATATACGCTGCCGCAAACTTTACTTGTTTAAAAATCTCAAAAGTATCCGCGAAATCCTGTTCTGTTTCTGAAGGGAAACCCACCATTACATCTGTAGTTAAACGCAAATTTGGAACTATTTCGCGCGCGTTATTAATTAATTTAAGATATTGTTTTTGCGTATAACCGCGATTCATTAACTTTAATATTCTATCAGAACCTGACTGTACTGGCAAATGTAAAAATTTCTTTAATTTCGGCAAATCACGCATCGCGTAAAAAAGCTCTAATCCAGCATCCTTTGGATGAGCGGTAACAAAGTCAAAACTTTTTATGCCCTTAAGATCATTAACCATTTGCAGCAAATCAACAAACTTAGTATTATTTTTCCCGATATAAGAATTAACATTTTGGCCAAGCAAAGTAATTTCAGTAATCCCCCTACACACAAAATCCTTAATCTCTGAAATAATATTAGCTGCGGCACGGCTGCGTTCCCTGCCCCGGCAATAAGGCACAATACAATAAGAGCAGAAATTATTACACCCTTCCATAATAATCACATTAGCACCGGTTGCGCCTGAGAGATAATTAGTATTATAGACAAAATCCTGGCGTATAACCTTATCTACAGCAAGACAATGCTGATTTTGTATTCGCGCTTTATTAATCAGCTCGGGGATATCCCCAATATTATTTGGGCCTGCAATAAAATCCAAACAAGGAGCTTTTTGAAAAGCTTTCTTCTGATAATTCTGCGCCATACAACCAATAAGCCCAATTATAGGTTTACCTGTTTTCTCTTTTGTTTTTTTTAAAGGCCCAATCGCTGACCAAACTCTATTTTCCGCGTGTTGGCGCACACTACAGCCATTAAACAAAACTATATCTGCCTTTTTTGCTGTGTCAACAAGCGTATAGCCTTTTTGCAGCAAAAGCCCAATAATTATCTCGCTGTCGCGAAAATTCATTTGGCATCCGAAAGTTTTAATGAAAAACTTCATAGAAGCACCCCCAAACATTTTGGATATATACTCAAACGCTATCTTTATTTGCTACCGATAACTAATTATCTAACTACGTCACATATTTCTGTCATATTTCCATCCCATATTTCCATCACGCGTATTTCACATACGTCCCATATTTCACATATTTCATTTCAATTCAATGGCTCCTCAGAAAATATCCTTTTTATGGCATCCTCTTTATGCGGAATAAAATCTAATCCATACAGCTCTTTAAGCGCTTTTGCGAATACATCTATTGGAAACTCATATTTCTTAGAACCATCAGGAAACCCGCGCATAGGCATATACCTGTTACATCTATCCTGAACATCCATAGTTCTGTCCTGCTCATAAAATGAATATTTATGCTGTTTCACAAGTTCATTCATCGCGCCAATGGTTCTGCGGTTTTTAGTTTTTCCAAAATTCATTTCGCAGCGGCATACTTCCATTATTTTTGATACAGCATCACTGCTCACACCCTCAACATAAAGCGCCTTGCCTAATCCTTTTTCAAATATTTCCGAGAACCGCTCTCTGATCGCTTTTCGAGAGAGATTCGAAACACAAAACGAAAACAAAGTTTGAGTCTCAACAAATATTACCTGCTTTTTCCGAGCAAGGATAAAAACATGAGCATACCACTCTTGAAATACATCTGTTGACTTACCATCCATCACTAAATCAGCGGGTTTTATTCCGAGTTCTTTTTGTAATTTTTGGGTAATACGGATAACTGGCATAATCTATTCCTGAATTAATTACGTTTGGGGATATATTGTCCTCATTTATTTAACGTCTCAATAATGCCCTTAAAACTTTCAAGCCCTGCTTCGATGTTCTCAATAATCTCTGTTGCCAGTTCATCCGGGTCAGGCAGATTATCAAGATCGGTTAAGCTTTTATCTTTGAGCCAGAAGATATCGAGGCTTGTTTTATCTCTGGCAACAATACCATCATAAGAAAACTTGCGCCAGCAGCCTTCGGTATTTTTCTCTGACCATGTTTCTTTACGCTTATGCTTATTGGCGGGATTGTAGCAAGCGATGAAATCTTTCAAATCATCATATTTCAGTGTATTCTTCTTTAGCGTGAAATGCATATTTGTTCTAAAATCGTAAATCCATACTTCTTTTGTCTGGTGCGCTTTACTTGCTGGCCGGTTATCGAAAAAAATTACATTTGCTTTAACACCCTGCTTATAAAATATCCCTGTAGGCAGGCGCAAGATAGTATGTAAATTTGTTGTTTCAAGTAAATTTTTGCGTACAGTCTCACCTGCCCCGCCTTCAAAAAGAACATTGTCCGGCACAACCACCGCAGCTTTACCATCAACCTTTAACATTGTATGAATATGCTGAACAAAATTGAGCTGTTTGTTCGATGTAGTGGTCCAGAAATCCTGACGGTTATAGACCAAATCTTCTGACTCCTGCACACCCTCTTCATTGGTAAAGGTCATACTGCTTTTTTTGCCAAATGGCGGATTAGTTAACACATAATCAAATCTTTCTCCTGAATCAGCGATTAAAGCATCCGTGCGCTCAACTGGCGCAACATTATCCAAATCGCCAATGTTGTGAAGAAACAAGTTCATTAAACACATACGCGCGGTATTCGGAACAATTTCCCAGCCTTTGATTGTTTTATATTTTAAAAATTGAAGCTGGCCTTTATTGAGCTGGTAATTTTTTTTATTAGTTAAAAAATCATATACAGCCAAGAAAAATCCGCCTGTCCCGCATGCCGGGTCAGCAATCTTCTTTTCTGGTTCAGGCCTGATGCATTCCACCATAGCTTTGATTAACGCACGCGGAGTAAAGTACTGGCCAGCGCCGCTTTTAGTGTCTTCCGCGTTTTTGGCTAATAAGCCTTCATACAAATCACCTTTTACATCCGCTCCAAGCGTAACCCATTTTTCCTGATCAATCATTTGCACAATGCGATAAAGCTTGGCCGGATCCTGAATCTTGTTCTGTGACTTAGCAAAAATTTTACCAAGCATACCGGTTTTCTGACTCAAGTCACGAAGAAGTGTTATATAATGAGTTTCCAGTTCCACTCCTCTTTTGCTTCTTAGAGTTTCCCATTCATATTTCTTTGGAATGCCAATCTTGCGATTGTATGGCGGTTTCGAATATTCATCTGCCATCTTTAAAAATAGCAGATAGGTAAGCTGTTCGAGATAGTCACCGTATCCAATTCCGTCATCCCTTAATACCTTACAAAACGACCATACTTTTGAAATTAATGAATTTGTCATATCACTTTCCTTTATCTTTTACTGATTCCCCCAACAAATAATATTCATGCAACTTTTTCTTAAGAACCTTTTTGGGTATTAGCTTGGTTTTATACTCAGAAACCATGGCAGGAGAAAGACTACGGCTGAGCGCGTATTTCACCACCTCATCGTCTTTTGACTTACAAAGGATTATGCCCACACTGGGATTCTCTTTAGATTTTTTGACCTTTCTATCAAGCGCCTCAAGATAAAAGTTCAGTTTCCCCAAATATTCAGGCTTAAAATCGTCAATCTTAAGCTCAATCATCACCAGACAGCGTAATCCCCTATGGAAGAAAAGCAGATCAACAAAGTAGTCGTTTTTGCCTACTTGCAAACGATATTCTTGTCCAACAAAAGTAAAATCCTTACCAAATTCCAAAATAAAATTCCGTAAATTAGTCACGATACTCTTTTGCAAATCAGTTTCGCTATGAATTTCAGGCAAGTTTAAAAAATCAAGTACATAGGTATCCTTAAACACATCAACCGCGTCACGCTGAATTTGTGTCAGCGCTGGTAACACTTTTTTCTTTGAAATCATTGCCCGCTCATAATAACCGCTGTCAATCTGGCGTTCCAATTCACGGACAGAATATCTCTCTTTGGCTGCAAGACGAATGTAAAATTCTTTTTCTTCGATTGTCTTTGATTTGGAAAGTATATGTAAATGGCTTGACCATCCTAATTCTCTCAACAGTGTTGAGAGTTTTGGATATTTGCTATAGGCCTCGTAAAACTGTTTCATGCGCCAGAGATTTTGAGTGGAATAGCCTGTTGAATCCGGCAGAATTTTTCGCAGATATACGGCAAGCTTATCTACCACGCCTTTCCCCCACTTTTCTTTTTCGACTCTATCGCTGATATAACACACAACCTGCCAATAAAGTCCAATCAACTCTCGATTAACACTGCGCAAAGCATTAAAGCGAGCTTTTTTGATTAACTGAACAACTTCTGCAAACTGACTGTCAAATGACTTAATAATCTTCATAGATTACCTCTTCCTTTTCCGTGTATTCTCCAAGACTTCCCGTTCTGCCTTAATCTTTTCTAACAACGCCTTAGCTGAATTTTCTCCGCTGATGAGTTCCGGGTTATTCCTGCGCCACTCTTCGGTCAGCTTTCCTTCAAAGGCTTGTTTTAAAATACTCTGACGTAAGGCTTCAGCCTGATTTAAGCTATTTTCAATTGTTTCTTCCATCTTGTCGGAGACAGAAAAGCGAGATTCGATTTCAGCAACAATTTTATTTCTATCAATATCAGAAATAGGTAAATTTGTTTTTATTCCAAATAAATTTGACTTAGTTATAGCTTTAAACGTCGTACCTGTTCCCCTTTTATCCATTTCATGTTTAAGGGTTTGTAGCAAATAAAAAATAAACTTTGACTCAACCAAATCTTTTGTTTTAAAACCCGCCAACCCTCTTCCTAATGCACACTTATCAGGAGCTAAATTAACAGGGCCAATAGGAGCCCTGATTGACAACAATACATCGTTTTTGTTAACACTCTTTGTATAACTCGTTGTCCAAGTGTCAGCGTCAGCATAAAGATCAGTAAATTCTCTTTTCCCTTGAAAAAAAGGCAATCCTTCTCCGTGATTGTTATAGAATTCAGATTTTGGAGATTGTCCCATTGTGATAGAAAACTCTTCTTCTATATTTGTATTTACAACTTTAGATTCGAAACTACACAATTTCCCCTCAAACGCATATTTCAAAACAGATTGGCGATAAATTTTAAGCTGGCCTTTAGCTTTTTGGAGATTATCAATGGCATTGTCGAGATCGGAGAAAAGTTGTTCGAGGATAGAAACAACTTGAGTTTGTTCAGGTGGTGGAGCAATGGGCAACAATATTTTGGCAAGATTTTTCATGGATATCCTTTTACGGGTAGTCCCACTCTTATATTTTTCTATTTCTGCACGTATTTGGGGAGAATTAACAAGATGTAGTAAAAAATGACTGTTTGATTTCTCTGTATTTGGTCTTACAACACAAATATCAACGACAGTAACATACCGATTCAGTTCTCTTAATGGGAAAAGGCATGCGCGACCTAACGGATCAGGCAATCTTGCAATAAGCAAATCGCCTTTATTTAAAAATGTGCAATTTAAAGCTTTTGCTTTTTCTTTTGTTAAAAATCGTTCAGACTTATTTTTGAAATAGCCGTCACCTATATCTGCTAATTGAATCAGTCTGACCTCACCGTTTGGATCTTGATCTTTACTTTCAACCCAATCTCCATCGCAAAACACTCCATTTGCTGATATCACATCAGATATGTTGCATTCTGCCCATTCTTTTGGTACAGTTAATTCACTCATATTTTTACGCCACCAATACCTCATTCAATTCTTCAATCAGCTTGTCGGTTTGATCACTGAAAAGCTGATGAAGTTTACCTAACCCACCACGTTCGCCAAAAGGCGAAAGGTCAAAATCATCTTTTTCAATATGAAATGATGTGGCAATATGGTCACGAATCATATAGAGCCACTCCATCTGCTCCTTATTAAAATGCTTATGCCCTGTTTGGGCTTGCACAACCCAGTCGCGGAAATTACGCCGGGCAATTGTATCGTA
>Ga0164318_10005415_pt1 | contig 12336 bp, 11 predicted proteins | sample GuaBasSedimGuay9_FD_113734 | JGI IMG/M metagenome (GOLD analysis project Ga0164318, IMG submission 113734) | Subseafloor sediment microbial communities from Guaymas Basin, Gulf of California, Mexico - Guay9, Core 4571-4, 0-3 cm | ecosystem: Environmental > Aquatic > Marine > Hydrothermal vents... | reverse complement strand
CGCCGGTTCAAATCCGGCCGTCGCCTCCATTTTTATTTTCAAACTGACAAACACCAAATGCCCATGCTGAAAGAGAAGTTTAAGTCTGAGCCTGAGTAAAGATGAGATTCAGAAAAGGCAGGGGACATTTGCCAACTCCCTGATTTTTCTTACCCCTACTCCTACCCCTACTCCTACTCACCCGAAGGGTGATGATGAGAAAAGATGTGTTCAGTGTTCAGTGTTCTGACCGAAAGGGAAGGGAGGGGACAAAGAATGGCCAGCTCTGGGGGCCGTGATTCGTAACTTGTAATTTGTGATTAGCAGAAACAAAGCAGGGAATGGCCTGGCCCCCTTCTTTCGCTCACTCGCACTCGCACTTGCACCTTCCGCCGCCCACTCCCTGATTGCGGGCATAAAAAAAGCCGGGCAGAAGCCCGGCTTTTCGCTTTCAATTTTGTAAGAAGAATTTACCAGCGGTCGCGCTTGGGGCGTTCTTCTCTGGGCTTGGAAACGTTTACTTTCAGTTCCCTTCCACCAATATCTTTACCATTCAGTGCTGAAATAACAGCCTGTGCTTCATCTTCGGTCGCCATGTCAACGAAACCGAAGCCGCGTGAGAGACCGGTGTTACGGTCACTGATAATACGAACAGATTCAACTGAACCATGCTCTGCGCACATTGCGCGCAATTCATCTTCTGTGGTGGAATACGGGAAATTACCGACATACAAACTCTGAGACATTCGAAACTCCTTGAAAAAAACATACGGAATATCAATCTGACAACGTGACAGGCCGAACAAACCGCTGAAGAGATTATTGCACAGGGAAGACAGAATAGGAAGCTATTTCGATAGATTTTCTTTGTTTATCCCACTGCACGGGAAATTGGAATGCTATAAAGTTAAAAAAACAAATGAGATACGGTATTATTAAGTTTGAGGGTATTTTTCAAAAAAAAGTTTTTCTCTTGTTTTTCCTGTTCTTGCTTTCAGATAGGGATTTATTGCATAATAGATAAAGGAAGAGATGTACAGGAGGCCGATATGCTGAAGTACTTACCTGGATTTGTTAAAGGGGTGTTGGTTATAGTTATTCTGGTAATTCAAACACTTATGTGGGTGCCGTTTATAATTATAGCCGCCTTTTTTAAGTACTTATTTCCTTTTCCAGTTATACGAAAGTTAGGTGACAGTATTCTAAACAAAATCGTCATTTGCTGGATGGGGATCAACAACCTTATTTTCAGGGCGTTTCACCGGACAGAGTGGGAGATCAGGGGTGTTGGCAACCTGAATGTAAACGGGTGGTACCTTTTGTTGCCGAATCACCAGTCGGGTGCGGATATTTTTGTCTTGCAGATGGCTTTTTGCAAAAAGATACCCCCGTTGAAGTTTTTTTTGAAGAGAGAGCTGATATGGGTACCGATATTTGGATTCATCTGGAAGGTTCTGGATTTTCCCTTTATGAAGCGCTATTCCAGAGAAACGTTATTGAAAAAGCCGCATTTGAAAGGGAAGGACCTTGAAAAAACCAGAAAGGCCTGCGAAAAATTCCGGGATATTCCAGTTGCAATTATCAATTTTGTGGAAGGGACTCGATTCAGTCCGGAAAAGCAAAGGAAGCAGCAATCCCCGTACCGTCATTTACTGAAACCGAAGGCCGGAGGGATAGCTTTTGTTCTGGGCTCAATGGGGGAACAATTGAATCGAATCCTTGATATTACACTTGTTTATCCGGATGGGGTGGTGTCGCTCTGGCAGTTTTTCTGCGGAAAGGCGAGGAAGATTGTGGTACAAGTGCGTGACTTGCCGGTAGCATCCGAGTTAATCGGGGATTATTTCAATGATATGAAATTCAAAGAGGGGTTTCAGCGGTGGTTAAATGAGCTGTGGGCTTTAAAAGACAAGGAAATTGAAGAGATTCTTCTTGCTGAGTCTGCCTGTAGTCCCGGGCCAATGTAATTTTATGATAAACTGGATGCGTCAGTTTTGAGAAAAGAGGAGAGCCAATGGCGGTTTTGATGGATGGTAAAGCGCTGGCCCGGAAGATTACAGATGAATTAAGAAATGAACTTGTATCTTCAGGACTTCGGCCGGGGCTGGCTGTAATTCTGGTGGGAGAGAATCCGGCTTCTGCAGTGTATGTGCGAATGAAGGAGAAGGCCTGTGAAAAGCTTGGCTTTTTCTCAAGCGGGTTTCGGTTACCGCATGATGTGTCTGAGGATGAACTGGCAAAATTGATTCTCCGGTTAAACAACGATCCGGATATCCACGGAATTCTGCTCCAGCTACCGATGCCGGGCCATCTCGATGAGAAGAGGATGTTGTCCCTGATTTTGCCGGAAAAGGATGTTGACGGCTTTCATCCTGTGAATGTTGGCCGGATGATGGTGGGGGATGAGTGTTTTGTTCCCTGCACGCCGAGGGGCATCATGAAACTGTTGGACGAGTATGATGTCCAATTGAAGGGAAAACGCGCTGTGGTACTCGGACGGAGCAATATTGTTGGGAAGCCGACGGCCATGCTGTTGTTACAGCGTCATGCCACAGTTACCATCTGCCATTCACGCACAAAGAATCTGGCGGATGTTTGCCGGGAGGCGGATGTGGTAATTGCAGCGGTTGGAAGGCCATATTTTGTGGATAAGAGCTTTGTTAAACCCGGTGCGGTTGTTGTGGATGTCGGTGTAAACCGCGTGGACGATGTAGAAAAAGCGATTGAACTCTTCGGTGAAAGCAGTTTGAAGGCAACTAAGGTGGCGGAGAAAGGCTACGCGCTCTGTGGCGATGTAAATTTTGAAGCGGTGGAGAAAGTGGCGTCGCTGCTGACACCGGTTCCAGGGGGCGTGGGGCCGCTGACGATTGCTATGTTGATGCAAAACACCTTTGATTCGGCAAAACGTTTCGCAAGGGAGTCTTGAATCGTCATGCGGAGTCTGAAAACCGCATCTGACCTGAACATGGATGCATGAAAATATAAACTGAATAAAGGAGTGATCAATGGCACTGAGCATTTATCTCAATGGGAAGTTCGTGAACAAGAAAGAAGACGCCGTGGTGTCCATTTTTGAACATGGCCTGTTGTATGGAGACGGTGTATTTGAGGGAATCCGGGCATATAATGGCCTGGTTTTTCGCCTGGAAGACCATATGGACAGACTTTACAATTCAGCAAAGGGCATCGGCCTGAGTATTCCTGTTTCTCAGAAGGAGATGGGGGAACTTGTGCTGGAAACGACCCGCCGCACCGGGCTGGATGATTGCTATATCCGCCTGCTGGTAACCCGGGGGGTGGGCGATCTGGGCATTGATCCGAGAAAATGTGAAAAGGCGGCGATTTACATCATTGCCACAAGCATTGCCCTCTATCCGGAAGACCGCTATGAACAGGGGCTGAAAGTGGTGACGGTTTCTACAAGGCGTACCCGCCCCGACATGCTCAACCCGATGTTCAAGTCCTTGAACTACTTGAACAATATCATGGGAAAGATGGAAGCCAACCGCATGGGCGCGGACGAGGGCATTATGCTGAATGCGGAGGGCTATGTTACCGAATGTACCGCAGACAACATCTTTGCGGCAAAAAACCGGGAACTCTTTACCCCGCCCCCCTATCACGGCATTCTCCAGGGTATTACCCGGAAGGTGATTATTGAAATTGCAAAAGAACACAATGTCCCGGTTCATGAACGGGGAATGGTGCTCCAGGATTTCATCGCGGCGGACGAGGTGTTCCTCACCGGCTCCGGCGCGGAATTGATTCCGGTGGTGGAGATTGACGGCCGTCCCGTTGGCGATGGAAAGGTCGGGGACGGTTTCCGGGAGCTCAGGAAACTGTTCCAGGAACGGACTAAGTACGATGGCATCCCATTCAAGTAAGATTGCAACTGTCGAAATTACGGCCTCATCCTTCGGTGGGGCTTTTTTGATTGTATACGCCCTGGGGCTCTACGCAGGGGAGAATTTTCTGACACCCTGGGCATGGAAAGCATTTGGTATTCTGGGGGCTGTTGCTGCGGTTGGCACCATTTTGGCGAAGGCGGACCGGCGGGCCATTGTACTGTCACTGGTGATAACGGCGGCGGCATTTTCCGGCAGTATCACCATTCGAAAGCATGCCTTTTTGCCGGTTGCGTTTATGGTGGCGGCATCGGTGGTTTTTCTGGGTTATCTGGCCTGGTTCTACCGGGAGAGTATTGGCGGCTACATCGGGCTTTCCGGCGCTGTTGCCGGTGCCGTGCTGCTGTGGTTGCTGACCGCACATTTTCTGCGGGCGACCAATAGCATTGTATTGGTGGGTGCCGGGATCGCGTACATCATGGGCCGGAAGAAAATCCGGGAGGGGGAAGACCCGGTGAAGACCTATCGGGCGCTGTTCCTGAATACCATGCTGCCCTGCCTGGTGATTCTGGCTATCGGCAGCCTGGGGCACGGAAAATGGCTTTATCCGGTGGCTGCCCTGTCGTTCATGCTGGGAGTGGGACTTGCCCATGTGGAAATGGATTAAATTTCTTCTGGACCCCTTTCACCGGGAAATCCGTCGGCGGATATCAACTTTTGCGAAAGCAGTTCCGGGGGATTCACTGCTGCTGGACGCGGGAGCGGGGGAAGGTCAGTACCATGAATTTTTTCGGCATTGCCGCCTCATCGGACTGGATGCCACAATTGGCGATGAAAACTGGGACTATTCTGCACTGGATATCGTGGGGGACCTCCACAGGATTCCGCTGAGAGACGCGTCCATGGATGGAATTCTATCCGTGGTGACAATAGAACACCTTCATTCTCCCTGGCTGGCCATGTCGGAGATGGCCCGGGTGACCCGTCCCGGCGGCCGTTGTTTCTTTGTTTTCCCATTTCTCTGGGAGGCGCACCAGCAGCCCAACGATTTCTTTCGGTTCACGGAATTCGGGTTCAGAAAACTGGCACAAGACGCCGGCTTTCAGGTGGAATCACTTGAGGCGATGGGCGGACTCTTTCGGGTTCTTCATTACCGGACAGCCAGCCTGTTGAAATCTGCTGTTCAAAGGCCTTTGCTGTTTTTTCTGCTGCTTCCGGTTTTGCCTTTGTTGATTTCATTTCTGCTGCTATCTCCATTGGTTGACAGAATCTGGAAATTGTGTGAACATACCCTTGGATATACAGCAATTCTAATACGAGAGAGGTGAGTCATGAGAAAAGCACTGCTTCTGGCGATTTTCTTTCTGGCCATTGCGTCCTTCGGGGATGTGCTGGTGACATTTAACGACGGTTCCGTCCTGAAATGCGACCGGGTGGTAAAGAAGGGTTCTCAACTTCTGGTTGTGGAAAAAGCAGGCAAGAAAATGTCAATTAAGAGAAAATTAGTCAAGGCTGTAAAAAAGACGGAAAAGGTGATTGTTCCCGGGGCCCGGTCCGTTGCGGATGGGCAGGTTGCTGGGCAGGGGAAAACCGAGAAGGCGAAACCGGGTTCCCTTGTACTGACAGACGATAATGTAGAACGAACGGTTCCCTACAAACCTTATGCCCTGATTGAACAGGAAAAAAAGATTCCCGAGGCGGTTCCAGCTGTTTCAATTAACATGGTCACTCAGAAAACCACCCGTACCGGAGATACAGTAACCTTTGAAGGGGCGGTGAAGAATGACATGACTGAAACCGTTCATAATTTGAAAATGGTGGTTCAGGCATTGGACGGAAAGGGTAAGGTCTTTGCTGAAACAGCGAGTCAGATTGCAACGAAGATAGCGGTGGGCCAGACGGCAATTTTCAGTTTTCAATTCAAAGACCCCTCGGCCAGGATCAGCCGCTTTTCCTTCAGATTTGAAGGAGAAAGCGGAGGTAGCGCACCCAAATGAGGCAGTTTACCCGTCTTTGTTTGGTTCTTGTCTGTGTGGTTTTGTCTGTATCTGTTCTTTCCCAGACTTGCGATAATAAGAAAAATGACCAAAAAGGGGCTTTTGCACCGGGAAATGAGATTTTTTCAAGGATTTTGACATTGCCAGCCGATTTTACAACAGGGCTGACGGGATTCAGGGGCGGTTTTGCCCTGACAGACCGTCATGAAGATATTGTTCTGTTCATGGACAGAAAGGGAAATCGCACCGGTGCCATTGAGTTTCCTGGCTACGAACCTTCAGCTCTTTCCTTTGATGGAACGCACCTCGTGGCGGCGGATGGAGAAAACAACCGGATTTACTTTCTCAATCCGAAAACAGGGGAGTGCGTTCGTACCATTGACTCCCCGCTTGCCCATGTCACCGGGCTTGCCTGTGACCGGGGCGGCAACGTCTGGGTGTCTGCGAAGGGCGCTAAAGAGATTCAGCAGGTAGACCCCATGGACGGCACAACACTGGCATTTATCAAGTCTCCATCCCCTTCCGTTTCAGCGTTGGCCTATGATGATAACGGCTATCTCTGGGCTGCGGACAGCAAGAAAGACCGGGTTTACATGGTGGACATCCGTACCGGTTACACAATCTTTTATATTTCAGCACCGGGCCCGGTGGTAACTGGTGTCTGGCTGGACGGCGGAAAACTCTACGCTTCGGACTATGAAACAGACAAACTATACGTGGCACATGTCTATGGCCTCAATGGTAAATGTATTCGGTCTGAAGCGAGGAAAGGCCATGCGACCCTGTTCAACGAAGTGCAGGACCTTGGCCCCGGCCGCGTAACCGGCGGTACCATTGTTGTGGCACTGCCGGAGGATGGACCGAACCAGAAACTGGATAAACTGACTTACACGAAGGGTGGACGAATGGAAACCGACCAGTGGGGCCAGAAAGTGGAAATCTACGACCTGGGACAGCTGAAGCCGGGAGAAAAGAAATCAGTCCGAATGGACGCAGTGGGCACCTTTTACCGGATTTCCACCAAGATTTTCCCCCATGAAGTGGGACGCCTCTCGGAAATTCCTGCGGAAATTGCAAAAAAATACCTGCAGGATGGCGACAAATACAGAGTCAAAAGTGCCTTCATTCAAAACAAAGTCAAAGAAATTGTGGGGAACGAGAAAAATCCCTATTTTATTGCCAGAAAGCTCTATGATTTTCTCATCGGGCGAATCAACTATCAAATGGTAGGGGGCTGGGACATTGCACCGACCGTGATTGAAAGGGGAACCGGCTCCTGTTCTGAATACACATTCTCTTATGTTTCGCTGTGCCGGGCTGCCGGAATTCCAGCACGCTACGTGGGTTCTATGGTGGTTCGGGGTGAGGCATCTTCTGTGGATACCGCTTTCCACCGCTGGGCGGAGATTTACCTGCCGAAAATTGGATGGTTCCCCGTTGATGTCAACGGAGGGGATCGGGAATGGCAGGGGGACCGCTGTTTCTGGTTCGGCGGCATCGAAAACCGTTTTCTCATTACCACACGGGGCGGTGGAGCATCCACCTGGCTCAAGTGGGGTTACAACAGTGAAACCCAATACCGCACAGCAGGAAAAGCAAATATCCGGAATGAAAATTTCGCGGAGTGGGACGTTCTGAAATGATCGGATTTCTGGAGGGAAAACTTCTTCGCCGGGAGACAGGCAGAATCATTCTATTGACAGGAGGAGTCGGGTACGAGCTTGCTATCTCTTTTCAGACCTTCTGTTCCCTGCCACAGGCCGGGGAAACTGTTTCACTGGAAATCTATCATCACGTGAAAGAAGACCGGAACGAACTGTACGGTTTTCTTGGCCTCCGGGAGAAAGAACTGTTTGAAAAATTGATTTCCGTCAGTGGAATCGGGCCGAAAACCGCACTGGGGGTGTTGTCTCCTCATCCGGCAGGTGAGGTTGCTGCGGCAATAGACAACGAAGACCTTTCCTTTCTTACAAAAATCCCTGGCATCGGGAAGAAAACTGCCCAGCGGGTCATTCTGGAATTGAAGGGGAAGCTGGCCCATGATGAGGTTGAGGCAGCCGGTGAAACCTCCGGTAGCTCCGCCTTTCGGGATGACGCGCTGAATGTCCTTGTCAACCTTGGTTACAAGAAAAGCCAGGCGGAAAAAGTGGTTGACGGCGTGTTGGCGGTTTCGGAACCGGAAGACTTTGAAGACATGATGAAAAAAGTCTTTGATCAGATTGGCAGCGGATGAGAAGGAATGGCCCACGCCCGCGGCGCACTGCACCGAATGTTGAGTGATAGGTGTTGAGTGTTAAATGAAAGAAAAATCAGGGAAAATCAAAAGACAGGGAATGGGCAATTCTTTGATTGTTTCTGTCATCTAACATCCGGCGCAACGCGCCGCTACCCCTACTCACCCGAAGGGAAGAGGTTGAGGTTAAGCAGAAGGCAAGGTTGAGCCCGGAGGGGAGAAGACAGGGAATAGTCAACTCCCTGATTTTTCTTACCCCTACTCCTACCCCTACTCCTACTCAAGAAAAGCCGTGGATGTCCACGGCTTTTCTTGAGCGATTAAGAAGTTTTGTTATTTCTTTGCGGCCTTTGGCACCATCTTCTTTTCTTCAAACTGTTTCAGGATTTTCGGGTCAACGGCACTCTTGTGAATCATAAAATCCAGGATTTTCAGTTTGACATAATCCTCCCGGTAGAAAAGATAGCCCTCAAATTTCCCCCTTCTTGCACTACGTGAAGAATCCTTGATAAGGTACCAGTCATGGCCATCAAAATGAGTCCATCCCACCATGTGAATCCCGTGATCATCGGTGGAGGTGTGGTTATAAAATCGCATTTCCCTTGAATCCTGATTGATCAGCTTTTCCGGAATATCAAAATCAGGTACTACAGCTGCATCATACTTTCCACGGTAGCCCGGTTCAGACACATCCCCGCCGATGGCGATAGTGTACCCATTCTTCATTGCCTTATTGAGAATGCCATACCAGACAGGGAGCGGCACATTATAGCAGTCTTTGGCTTTACGCCAGTTGTCCGGTACGGTGTATTCGCCCTTCTGCCAGAACGGCATATATTCAAAGGATGTGAATTCCAGGTAATCATCCATGTTCAGGCCACAGACGTCCTTGAGAAAGGCCTGGGGTGTGTATGCCTTGCCCTCATAGTTGAACGAGGTCGGGGGAACACCCATATACTTGTTCAAAATGGTACGGGTATGAGCGAGCACTTCATTCTCATCCCACATATCCAGTTTTTTCACATATTCCAGATACCCCTTTAATTCTTTCATTAAAAGGATGTGGTTGAATTCTTTCTTTCCGTTGAGGTAACCGGGATAGGCGGCTTCCGGCACAATGCCGTACTGGCGCCAGATGGCAGGGATGGCATCTGCTTCAGAGCCCTCATCCACAAGGGAGTGCCCGTATTTCTTAACAAAGCGGCGTACTTTTTCAATGTATTCCCAGTACACCGTGTACATCTCGGAGAGTTTTATTTTCTTTTGATGGAGCCGGTAAATCTCGGATTCCATGTAAGAAGTTGTGCTGAAGCACCAGCAGGTACCGGTGTAGTACTGGGCAACCGGGGGAAAGTGAAACGCGGATTTGAACACTTTCGGAGAAGCCGGCACCTTGACAGTTGAAAAATCCATCCGGAACCGTTTTTTCTCTTTCTTTTTCCGGTCTTTTTCTTCTTTCAGTTTCTTCTCATAGGCTTCCCGCTTTTCTTGAACAGTTTTAAGGAGATTATCACTTTCATCTTTCAGCTTTTTCAACACCTTGTCCGGTTTCCGCACCTCATAGACACCGTGGTCTTTACCCGGTGTCCCCGCAAGAACCGAAAGGGCACCAAACATCACAGCCATTGCCAGTACAATTAGTTTTTTCATACTTCCTCCAATTCGTGGAATCTTCAATTCTAACGAGAATATTCTAACACAGGGAAAGGGTAAGGTCAGGCAAGGTTGAGGTTAAGCTTCAGAGGGGAGTGCGAGTGAAAGTGCGAGTGTGAGTGCGAGTGAAAGAAGGGAAAGAATAGGGATTTCTCTGATTCTTCTTTTCCCTGGTTTTTCTCCTTTCACTCGCACTCGCACTTTCACTCATTTCCCTTCTCTTCGTGTTAGAATAAGCTTCATTGAAATTGAGGAGTATGTGGATGCTGAATGCGGATGACAAAAGGTGGCTGATGGCAAAAGCGGCGGTTTCAGGAGAACAGGTTGAGGCAGTAACGATGCTTCTCGCAGAGGGAAGCACGGTGCCGTTCATTGCCCGCTACCGGAAAGAAAAAACCAATGGGCTGGATGAGGTTGCCATATTGGCAGTAGAAGAAGGGCTGGCATACCTGAAAGAACTGAATGAACGAAAGGATACCGTACTGAAAACCATTGAGGAGCAGGGGAAACTGACTCCGGATTTGAAGGCAAAAATCGAATCCATCCATGCAAAACAGGAACTGGAAGACCTATATCTGCCGTTTAAGCCGAAACGGAGGACAAAGGGGAGTATCGCCCGGGAACGGGGGCTGGCTCCCCTTGCAGACGCCATTCTGTCAGCTTCCGCCGGTGGACTGCAAGGACTTGCTTTAAAGTTTGTTGAACCGAAAAAAGGGGTGGAAAGCAGCGAAGAGGCCCTTGCCGGTGCCGGGTACATTGTGGCGGAGCTTTTCTCCGAGAATGCGGATTTCCGTCGGCGGGTACGGGATTTTGTGGCACAGAAGGGTGTGCTGGAGAGTACGGTGACTAAGGAATGGGAAGGAAAGCGCTCCAAATTTGAGCAGTATTACGATTACAGGGAGTTGATATCGGTGATTCCCTCCCACCGGATGCTGGCGATCCGCCGGGGGGAGCGGGAGAAAATCCTTAGAACAAAGCTTACTCTGGATAGAGAGATTCTGGCGCGGTTGGAGGGGGAACGGATGATTCCGGCTACCCATTTGTATCGGGACTGGCTGGCCAGGGTGCTGGAAGACGCGTTGATTCGCCTGGTTCTGCCCTCCATTGAGCTGGACATCCGGGGAGAGGCAAAAAAAAGGGCGGACGAGGAAGCGGTTTCTGTTTTTGCCGAGAACCTGGAAAAACTGCTTCTGGCCGCACCGGCGGGGAATATCCCTGTCCTTGGGGTGGATCCGGGGTATCGAACCGGCTGCAAAATTGTGGCGTTGGATAAAACGGGAAAACTCCTTTCCCATGATGTCATTTTCCCGACAAAACCGCGAAATGACGAAGTGGGCGCGGCGAAAAAGGCACTTGAAATGATGAAAAATAATGGCCTGAAAGCGGTTGCGATTGGAAACGGAACCGCATCTCGGGAGACGGAGTCCTTCTTTCGTTCCATTGTCCCGGAGGGCACCATTGTGGCGGTGGTTAGTGAGGCCGGGGCATCGGTTTATTCCGCTTCCGAGGCGGCGCGGGATGAATTTCCGGACCATGACGTGACAGTCCGGGGCGCGGTTTCCATCGGGCGGCGATTTCAGGACCCGCTGTCTGAGCTGGTAAAAATTGACCCCAAATCCATTGGCGTTGGCCAGTACCAGCATGATGTCAATCAGTCACTTCTAAAGCGAAAGCTGGATAGTACAGTGGTTTCTGTTGTCAACCGGGTGGGGGTGGATGTGAACATTGCCTCTTTCCATCTGTTGCGCTACGTGTCCGGCATCGGGGAGACTGTTGCACGGAACATTGTTGCGCAGCGGGATGGAACCGGGCCCTTCAAGAGTCGGAAAGAACTTAAAAAAGTACGTCTCTTCGGGCCGAAAGCCTATGAGCAAAGCGCCGGTTTCTTAAGGATTCGTGGTGGGGAAAACCCATTGGACAACACCGGCATTCACCCGGAGAGCTACAAGCTGGTTAAAGACATGGCAAAACTGGCCGGTGTAAACGTGGATGGCCTGATTCAAAGCGAGGAAGTTCTGGATAAGCTGCCACTGAAAAAACTGGTGACGGAAGAATTCGGCCTGCCCACCCTGCGGGACATTGTGAAGGAATTGAAGGCGCCGGGGCGAGACCCCCGGGAACAGTACGAGCCTTTTGAATTTGCAGCGGGGATTGAAACACTGAAAGACATTACTGAAGGAATGATGCTCAATGGGATTGTCACAAACGTTACAAACTTCGGGGCATTTGTGGACATCGGTGTCCATCAGGACGGGCTGGTCCATATCTCCCAGTTGAGCGACAAATTCGTCAAAGAGCCGAAGGAAGTGGTTTCAGTTGGAGATCGGGTAAAGGTGAGAGTGCTGACAGTGGATCTGGAACTGAATCGGGTTTCTCTGAGCATGAAGAGTGATGGGTGAGAAAAGATGTGTTCAGTGTTCTGTGTTCTGACCGAAAGGGAAGGGCGGGGACAGGGAATGGCCAAATCTGTGGGCCGTGATTCGTAACTTGTAATTTGTGATTAGCAGAAACAAAGCAGGGAATGGCCTGGCCCCCTTCTTTCGCTCACTCGCACTTTCACTCGCACTATTCTCACCCCCACTTCTACCCGAAGAGATAAGGTTGAGGTTAAGCAAAGACAAGGTTAAGT
>Ga0164318_10005414_pt1 | contig 12337 bp, 13 predicted proteins | sample GuaBasSedimGuay9_FD_113734 | JGI IMG/M metagenome (GOLD analysis project Ga0164318, IMG submission 113734) | Subseafloor sediment microbial communities from Guaymas Basin, Gulf of California, Mexico - Guay9, Core 4571-4, 0-3 cm | ecosystem: Environmental > Aquatic > Marine > Hydrothermal vents... | reverse complement strand
TGATTCATAAGATCATCGATCGGTATGGCCGAGTAGTGGAGGACAACAGCGCTGTTGAAAAAGAAGAGGTGTTGTCAGCACAAACAGCATTTATCATGACAAGTCTCATGCAGTCCGTTGTAAAAAATGGTACTGGCCGCCGTTCTCGATGGATGGGTTTCACCCGTCCGGCCGGAGGAAAGACTGGAACATCTAGTAACTTCTGCGATAACTGGTTTGTTGGTTATACGCCACAGATTACAGCTGGCGTATGGATTGGGTTTGACACTAAAATATCGCTTGGGAAAAATCAGGATGGCGCTAAGAATGGAGTGCCTGTATGGACTGAGTTCATGATAGCCGCTCATGATTCCCTGCCGGTCATTGACTTTGAAGAACCAGAGGGCATTGTACACCTTGATGTCTGTTTGGAATCAGGAGAAATAGCCACTGATCGCTGTGTTAATGTTCGAAACGAAGTGTTCATCGAAGGGAACCAGCCAACCACAACCTGTCACCTTCATCCATCTGCAGGACTTTACCAGCGAAATGATGATCTGATCCCAGCCGATACGTCCGACGATCGAACACATTTTTAGCAATCAGCAAAAACAGACTTGTGCTTCTTCTTTGGAATCTAAATACACTGTACTAAGAAAAAAACTAATGAGCCAGATTGGTAAAAGATTTCCAATCCATTGATGCAACTCTTAACCTTATTCAGAGATGTCGCTGAAAAACTGAAGAAAAGTAGCCGGGAAATTGAGATTAACCTCAACGGAATCTAAGAACAACCGCTGCCGCAAAAATACCAAGACTGAGCATCAGAAATGTTGATGGTTCAGGGATGGCTTCTGAAGGCGTGCCTGCCAAATCATAGTCTACCGACAAAATAGAGCTTTCCAAGCAAAGTCCCATATCGAAAACCGGCGTCATAGAAATATTCAAAGGACTTGAATTCCAGTAACTGAAATCGATATCCGTAATATCCAGGATATTATCCATCTCGCCAACCCAACGCCAACCGTCATATCCTGTCCATTGGAAAACTCCGCCAACCTCAACAATATCAACACCGAATCCGACATACCTCCAACCAGATATCTCAAGAGTAGCGTTGTTCACCGTATAATCATCAGGGACTGTCATGAAACTCTCACTAAGACTATGCCCCCAAGTTTCAGTTTGGAGCCAACCGATCTTACCGTTCATAAATGAGATATTTGAAACATAATTGAACCCTGGAGCATCAATACCATAATTCGAAATATTCTCAGAATAGTCAATTCCCAAAACAAATGAAAATGATTGCGATGGTATAAAAAGAAGAATTGCACAGATGATTGCTCCAGTTAAAAACCGTTTCATTTACTACCTCATTCTGTTTTGTAGCTTCAAAAATACATTTATCTAAGAGTTTAGTGAGCAAATTCCTTGCCCTATTTCCGAATAGAATTTACAGACGGTATTGATCGTCACAACTCATAGTCTAACAATATGTTCTGGCAGTTCATTAGGGAGTATCTTACAAATACATAGTCAATAAGTATGCAACTATATGCATATAGCTACGCATTATCATGCATCTGTTGTCTTTTATAGCCTGATACCCTTGCGGATTGGTTTGAAGCCAGATTTTTGAGTGTCTGATGGGTCTGGTTTCAATTCAATTTCAATGTGTGAAGGCAAAGAGGCATAATCAGTAGGTGATAATAGTGCCCTATTTTCAATCGATTTAACATAACTGATAGCAAGTACATATTCCCTGCTGTATTCCAGAAGAAGGCGTGCCCGTTCCTTATCTTGGGCGAGACTTTGCCTCTTGCCGGAGAATGAAAAAACAAACTCAGGATTTGATGACATAATCTGTACTGCTTTAATATCCTGATCGCTTAGTCTCGTTTTTAAAAACCCGAGCAAGGCAAAGAAAGCTCCAAATTCCAGATCAATTTTGGATCCATGGGCACGACATCTAAACAAAACACCAAAATCCGGTATGGCAAAACTGATCATCCCGCTGGCAAAACCCATATTAGCAAGGTAAGGGTCAACCAGATTGCCATTGAAGGTGGCGGTGTAGCATTTCAAGAAAGATGTTTTCTTACCCATACCCAGCATAAAGCAAGTCTTATGCCGGAGTCTCTTCCGAAATTTAATCAAGAGATTTCATAAGCTCTCGACGTAGCTCTGTCCGTGCTTCTATATACTTTCCGGTGGCGGTAGCATAGATTTCATTGGACTTATCCCTGACCTCTCCCTCGGTCAGGAACACTCTCCCCTTTGATTTAACTACTTTTCCGACGAAAATCAGCTTACTGTTGATCCTCACTGGTTTCAGGAAGCGCACTGTAATTTCAGCTGTCACGGCAAAGCGATCTATCGCCAGGATGGCCTTAATCATTACCTCGTCAAGCAACGCTGAGATAATGCCACCGTGGTATATATCACGGTATCCCTCGAATTGTTCAGTAGCCACAATCTCGGTTATAGCTTGCTGGCCATCATAATAGAAGCGAGCCGCCAATCCTTGAGGGTTCTTGTCACCACAGACAAAACAGTTTGAGTATTTTGATATTTCTTTCATGCGTCATATGTACATGAACAGTGGTTCTTTGTCAACTGGCGGTAATCGTTATTGTAAGTTTATTCAAAGAGGATCTGTAACAGCAAGAACAAGTATGAAAATCCTGGCTAACTACTATAACAAGAAAAGACCCGGACGAAATCGACCGGGTCAGTGGAAATAATCTCTTTAGTTTTTCTACTTATTGAGGAGCCCAACATTCGCGGCAGGAATAAGACCAGGTTACATCACCACAGGTAACAGTAGTACTGGCTACACCATAGTTAAAAGAGATATTGACATTCCAGTTTGTAGTGTCCGGGACACTTTCATTCTTTTGATAGATCATAGCAACATCAGCTGAAATATTTCCCGATCTGGGACATCCCTGCGCCCAACCAGAACCGGTTTTGTCTATCTTTCCGCTTGTAATGTCAACATCCACATTAAACTGTCTCCAAACAGTTGAGTCTGCCCAAACCTGTTTGGAGTTGGCTATCCAGTTGCAAATTCCAGTCACGGTACATTGTCCTTGGTCCAAATTATCAAAGGAGAAATTTGTATTGGTTGTGTAGTTACAGTGAGTAGCAGTAGTATCCAGAACATCATACTGCCAATTGTGCCTGAAGCGTATAGCATCCAGACCGCTTACATTCTGCTGGTAGATTTCACCATTACGGAACTGAATTGAATCGACTTGGACTGTGTAATAGTCCCCTGCGTTATACGCAAAATAGATAATGTGCCAGCCGTTTATATACGCAACGCTGGAAGAATCGGTTTTTGCATCAGGACCAGACGGACCATAGTAAATTGGGTTGATCATACTATCACCCAACACATGACTCATTGATCCCAATCCTTCACTGAACCATGTAAGAGTTGAATCGACAAGTTCAGACACCTGTCCATGCACTTCCAAGAACTCCGGATCGTTGAGATTGCCGACAGTACCCGTAGATGTTTCATCATCTGAACAACCGATGAATAGCATACAGGCAGTCACGATAACGACTGTTCCCAGTAGAAGCATGAGTTTGTGGGAACGCATATGCGTCTCCTTTCTTTGTCATTCAGCTTCTGCCCGCTACAGCCGCCCAACCGATGTCATCTCAGCAAGAAAGCCATTATCGCTTTCTGAATGTGAAGTCTGTTCTCGGCTTCGTCGAAAACTACCGACTGTGGGCTATTCATTACCTCATCGGTAATTTCACGCCCACGCTCCGCCGGCAAACAGTGCATCACTATCGCATTCGGATCAGCCAGAGCCAACAGAGAGCTGTTGAGTTGATATTTCTTTAACCTACTCGCTTTCTCCTCTGCCAGATGTTTCTCGCCCATAGAGGCCCAAACATCTGTATAGACTACATCGGCACCGGCAACGGCTTCTTTAGGGTCTTCAGTCAATAGAATACTACTGTCACTATTATTCCTGGCTTTTTCTAAAAGATCAGCATCCGGTGTACAGTTAGCAGCAGTACCGATACGGAAATCAATAGGAATTCGCGTGGCCAGATTCAGCCAGCTATTGGTAATATTGTTTCCATCACCAACATAGGCAATCTTGTACCTATCTTTCGACCCAAGATGCTCCATTGCTGTAAAATAATCCCCGAGAATCTGGCATGGATGAACGAGATCGGTCAATCCATTGACAACAGGGACTGAAGCGTATTTGGCTAATTCTTCAACATCCGATTGCTTAAATGTGCGAATCATGATCAGTCCCACATATCGGGAAAGAACCCGGGCAGCATCAGCCACACTTTCCCGTTGGCCAAGTTTTATCTCGTTATCAGTAACATAGATTGCATTTCCACCAAGCTCGCTGATACCTACTTCGAAAGAGATTCTGGTTCGGAGAGACGCTTTGGTGAATATGCAGGCAACTGATTTCCCCTGCAGCGGTTTGGGGGATATCTCTCCCTTTTTCATCCCTGCACATAGGTCAAAAACCTGTTTGATTTCCTCGGAAGTGAAATCTGTAATTTGACATAGTGAACGCGGCATTGCTCTTCCTTTCTATAGCTGACTATTAAACCCAACAATTTTCAAATTGCGATGAATAAAGAACTCACTCCGGTTAAAGTCAAGAGGTGTAAACTAAAATACCAACTTCTAAAAACTTGCCAACCGCAACCGATACAATAATATTGCGTATATTAAAAGTAGCTGTTGGAAAAAACAGGTAGCTTATGTTATGAATAAAAATCGTAATACATTTGGCATCATTCTGATAATAATTGGCTGCTTTTTGGTGTTAAGAACGATTGCTCCTGATATCTTTGGCATCAACAACATGGCCAGGTATCTTCTTCCACTTGGTTTGATTGCGCTTGGAGGCTGGTTGATTGTCCGTAAAAGACATAAGGATGAGTACTATTCACCATCCCAGAAATCAACAGATGCAACTTCCGACACTCACACTTATGGAACCTATAGCTCTAAAACGGGATACGAGTCATCCAATCACACTAATGATGCTGATCCCAAATCAAAGATGTCATCAGGTAGCCAGACCTACTCCTCCTCTGGTCCGGCGAGAAGTACCCGGTTCAACAAGCTGTTTGGAGATACCTACGTGGACTGTAAAGATATGAACTTGCAAAGCGTGGAGGTTTCTTCAGGGATTGGCGATGTCGAAATAAAGGTGCATGGGGGTATACTTGCTGATGGTCTTAACCGAATGATCATCTCCGGTTTCATTGGAGATTGCCGGATTCTGATTCCACCAGATTTGAAGATGTTTGCACATTGCTCCAATTTCATTGGCGACGTTGAAATAATTGGTAAGAGAGCTACCGGTTTTGGCAACAATCTTGATGTTCAGTCTCCCGATTACGCTTCTGCTGATAAGCGTCTTTATATCGCCGCCAATAGTTTTATTGGTGATATCAAAATCATGGAAGTATGAGTTAAAAAATCTACTCCGCCTACTCTCAGAACTTCAAGCCCAATGAAATTGGAATCATTACAATTCTGTTATCGGTACCGCCAAATGCTTTAGCATCAGTATCCCCGGCAATGCTGATATATGCTGCCTGAATGAAGAAAGTCAGTGCCGGTCCTGTCTTAAACTCAAGCCCTCCCCCGAAATTGTAATAAAGTTTCGAGGAGCTCCACTCTGACAATGGGTTCGTATCAGCGGTTATCTCAGAAATAACAAGACTCGCCATGCCAAGCCCCACAAAGCCGAACGGCTTGACAGGTACCAACGGTGCGCCAATGGAGATTCTGGCATCGACCCCGTAAGTAAATACTGTAAATGTTCCTCCATCAACTCCAGCTACAGCTTCGATGCTACCGTAATCATCTTTGTCCATGCCAAATCCATGATAGCCGAGCTTCCCGACGAGTTGAATCATTGGGGCTACATTCAATCCCAAACCGGCTGTACCGTGAAGGCCCATATTGTAAACATCCTTGAACCTATCAGGTTGATCTGGAAGTGTTATTCCGGCACCAACATAGACATTAAATGGTTTGCTTGGTAACTGAGCGGAAACACCCATCGCCAGAACTAAAACCAGTGCTAATGTAATCTGCAAAGTTTTCATTATTCAATCTCCAGTCAATTGACAATCGTTATCTTTATAAAATGATAATTGATATTATTGATAGGATGCAAGACAAAAACACAGATCGGATTTATCAAATAGAAGAATTTACGATAAATTTGCTGCTATTTTTTCGTGAAATCATTCACTTGCTTTCCTACTATAGTTTCATTAATATAGTTTCGCTATAATTGTACAAGACATAACAAAATATGGAGGAAACGAATATGTCAGAACAAAACGAAGCCTACATAGTGTCGGCCTGCCGAAGCGCAATCGGCGTTCTTCATAGCCATCTCTCTGCCTTTACAGCTCCTCAATTGGGCGCTTTCGCGGTGAAAGAAGCGCTAGCTCGGTCGGGAGTTGACCCTGTCGATATTGAAGAAGTTATCATGGGGCAAGTAGTGCAGGGCGGTTCCAACCAGGCTCCTGCTCGTCAGGCAGCTATTCATGGAGGCTTACCGCCAGAAGTAGCAGCAATGACCATTAACAAGGTCTGTGGCTCAGGTTTGAAAGCAGTAATGTTAGCAGCCCAATCGATTCGGGCGGGCGACCAGAATGTCATACTCGCCGGCGGTATGGAATCGATGTCTAACGCCCCGATGATAATACCCGCAGCCACCAAACGAGGCACAAAATTCGGACATCAGAAGCTGATAGATATCATGATTTCTGATGGCTTGTGGGACAGTTTCAACGATTTCCACATGGGAGTAGCTGCAGAACTAACCCAAAAGAAAACGGGGATCACACGTGAAGAGCAGGATGAGTTTGCAGCCAATTCTCACCTTAAGGCTCTTGCGGCCCAGGAAGCTGGTAAGTTCGACGCTGAGATATTCCCCATCGAGATTCCGCAGCGCAAGGGTGATCCCGTCATCTTTAATAAAGATGAAGGCCCGCGCCCCGGTATCTCTGTCGAGAAGTTAGCAAAACTTCGTCCTGCTTTTGAGAAGGGCGGCACCGTCACCGCCGGTAATTCTCCCGGTCTTAACGATGGTTGTTCTGCTACGGTGGTTGTGTCCGGCACGTATCTAAAGGACAATGGGCTAACACCATTAGCAAAGATCATTGACTATGCAGTCGCCGGGACCAAGCCCGAAGAATTGTTTTTCGCACCTATTTATGCCGTACAGAAACTGATGAAGAAAATGAATGTGGACATCAACCACTTTGACCTGATCGAGGCTAATGAAGCATTTGCGGTACAGGCTCTGGCTGACGGCAAAGAACTCGGCTGGGACTGGGAGCGGGTCAATGTACATGGCGGCGCAGTAGCTCTGGGACATCCGATAGGAGCATCAGGCGCACGTGTCCTGACCACACTTATTTATGCTCTGAAGGATCGTGGACTGAAGACCGGTCTCGCAACTCTTTGTCTCGGTGGCGGCAATGCCGTGGCGATGTCCATTGAAATGTGCTAAAAGAATAAAGGAAAAATAATAATGAACATTGATGACATAAAAAAGGTAGCCATAATCGGCTGTGGTACGATGGGCAACGGTATCACTCAGGTATTCGCCTCAACCGGATACGAAGTTGAACTGATTGACATCAAGCAGGAATTTCTCGACCGTGCGATCACTGTTATCACAAAGAGCTTGGATCGCATGATTAAGAAGGAGAAAATCACCGAGGACGACAAAAAGGCAGCCCTAAGCCGTATCCATACCAGCACTGACCTAACATCGGCGAAGGACACCCAACTTGTAATTGAGGCAGTAACCGAGGACCTTGATCTCAAACTCGACATTTTTAAAAAACTCGATGATATCTGCGGTTCTGATGTCTATTTTGCCTCTAATACATCTTCACTACCAATCACACAACTTGCCGCCTCCACCAAGCGTCCGGATATGTTTATTGGTATGCATTTCATGAACCCGGTACCAATGATGAAACTTATCGAACTAATTCGTGGTATCGCAACTTCCGACGAGACCTATGCATTAATCGAGGAGTTGTCCAAAAAACTTGGTAAGACGCCGGTATTGGTAAACGATTTCCCCGGATTCATCGCTAACCGTATTCTGATACCAATGATCAACGAAGCCATCTTTGCACATATGGAAGGCGTGGGGACAATCGAGGCTATCGACTCAGTAATGAAGCTTGGTATGGCTCACCCGATGGGTCCCTTCACTTTGGCCGATTTCATTGGTCTGGATGTATGTTTAGCTGTTCTCGAAGTCCTACATAGTGGTCTCGGAGATCCTAAGTATCGTCCCTGTCCGCTGTTGAAAAAAATGGTTCAGGCAGGTTATCTCGGTCGTAAAACCGGTCGTGGATTTTACAACTATAGCAAGTAAGGAAATAAATCATGGATTTTAATCTCTCTGAAGAAGAGCTTGAGTTTAAGCAGATGGCGAGGGAATTTGCCGAGAAGCGCCTTTATCCACAAGCCGAGGAAATGGACGAAAAAGCTGAAACTCCAAAAGAGTTAATCAAAGAATGCGGAGAATTGGGCTACCTTGGCTTTACTGTACCGGAAGAATACGGTGGCATGGGATTCAGCTCTACCGCATTTGCTGGTGTTCTAGAAGAGTTCAGCGCTGCTTGCGCCGGATTTGGCATTCTCCTGTCTGTTCACTGTTCCCTATGTTGTGAAATCATCAATCTTTTTGGAAATGACGATATTAAAAAGAAGTATCTTCCTCCGATGGCTACTGGTGAGAAAATTGGCTCCTATTGCCTAACGGAACCCAACGCGGGAACCGATCTTGTCTCAATTTCTTCAACCGCAGAAAACAAAGGTGATTACTACTTGCTAAATGGCACCAAGACATTTGTCACCAACGGCGGCCTTGCCAGTGTTTTTATAATATTCGCTAAAACTAATCCTGATGAAGGGCACCGGGGGCTCAGCTGTTTCGTAGTGGATAGTAATCTGGATGGTATCAGCATAGGCAAACCGGAGAAAAAATGCGGCATCAAAGCCTCAGATACTCGCGAAATCAGCTTTGTCGATGTTAAAGTACCCAAGGAAAATCTTCTTGGCGAAGAAGGTAATGGCTTCCGCATGGCAGTCACTATTCTCAACTCCGGTCGTATCGGCGTCTCATTCCAGGCTATTGGTATCGCCCAATCAGCACTTAATGAAACAATCAAGTATTCCAAGGAACGTAAACAGTTCGGTAAACCGCTGGCCGCTTTTCAGGCATTGCAATTCAAGATGGCAGATATGGCCACACGTATTGACGCTAGTCGTCTTTTGGCGTACCGAGCTGCTCAACTTAAGGATGCCGGCAAGCCATGCCATCGGGAAACATCAATGTCCAAATTATTCTGTTCTCAAACAGCTAATTTTGTCGCCAATGAAGCCGTTCAGATTCATGGCGGCTACGGTTACATGAAGGAATACGCTGTCGAACGTTATTTCCGTGACGCCCGTGTAACCGAAATTTATGAAGGAACTTCAGAAGCTCATAGAATGGTCATTTCCAAAGATTTACTGAAAGACTAAACCGTGCTGCAGAAAATACACCACGAATACCGAGAAAAAATCCGCGCCTTTGCTCTTGAGAAGATTGAACCACTGGCGAAATCTATCGATGAAGAACAGCGGTTCCCCACCGAGCAATTGAAGCCATTGGCTGAAATGGGCTTGATGAGTATGGTCATCCCTGAGGAATATGGAGGTGAACCGATAGACACCATTAGTTACTCTATCGCTGTTGAGGAACTGTCACGTGTTTGCGGTTCGACCGGCATTACAATTGCCGCCCACAACTCACTAGGAGCTTTCCCAATACTCAAATTTGGCAACAATGACCAGAAGATGAAATATCTCCCTCGAGCTGCCCGAGGAGAATTAATAGCATTCGGGCTAACTGAACCAGAGGCAGGTTCTGATGCTGGTGGAACTAAATCGATAGCTATCCGAGATGGTGACGATTGGATCATTAATGGCAGCAAATGTTTCATTACATCTGCTTCCCATGCCATGGCGACAATTGCCACTGCTCGCACGTCCGATAATCCAAAAGAGAAAGATATTACGTCGTTCATTCTCGAAAAGGGTTGGGAGGGCTACTCAGTTGGCAAAAAAGAAAATAAAATGGGATTGCGTGGTTCCGATACCGCCTCTCTTCATTTCGATGATCTAAGAGTATCGGATGAATACCTTCTGGGCAAAATCGGTGAAGGATTCAAGCAAATGTTGATTACCCTTGACGGTGGACGCATTTCAATCGGAGCTATGGCGCTTGGTCTGGCACAAGGAGCTTTGGACTGTGCTCTCAAGTACGCCGCCGACCGCAAACAATTTGGCAAACCAATAGTCGCCAATCAAGCTATCCAGCACAAATTGGCCGATATGGCGACCGAAATTGAAGCAGCGCGGTTGATGATTTACGATTGCTCGGAGCGCAAGGATGCCGGAATTCGATTCAGCCGTTACTCTGCCATGTGTAAACTGTACGCATCAGAAGTCGGACGACGCGCCGCTCATTCTTCTATGGAGATATTGAGCGGGATCGGATACTATACAGGTCCTTATCCGGTGGAACGTATCTGGCGCGATGTCAAGCTTTGTGAGATTGGCGAGGGAACATCTGAGATCCAACGTCTTGTGATAGCGCGTGATTTGCTGGCGTCATTGAAAAAGGTATAGCAGCACCTACTTTCCCCCGCGACGGGCTCAAAGTGACGCCAACAACTATGCATCACAGACATTCCTATCTGCCGTGTGTATGCAGATCAGAGACGATGTAAACATCTGAAGACATCTGCCTACCATGAAGCTGTAATCCACTCTCGTATTAATCTTTTCAGCCACTGTCATTGTCTTACACATTGAGATGAAATCCGGGAAGCAGGTTAGGGTCATCTCGATCCTAACGGCACTATTTGTGCTTTCTTCTGTCAGAAGAACAAGCTTCCTGACCTGTGGAATTGCTAAGGTTCCAGTTGGCTCAGTAATATAGGCGTGATGGGATGCTATCACGAGAGAATAGGAGATTGTATCTGATGTGGAAAACGTTAGCTGTACTACTGGTTGCGATGGGGTGTCTGATAGTTTCGGGATGTAATACGCAGAAGATGACATGTCATTGGACGTCACTGCCGATCCAGGTGGACGGGCACATGGATGATTGGGCCGATATCCCAGTTTCCTTTTTTGCCGAAAAAGGATATACGATTGGGCTGGCTAACGACGACGAACGCCTGTATTTGCTGCTGCGTTTCCGCGATTCGAAGTGGGCTGCGTCTATTCGTGCCAAAGGACTCACGTTATGGTTTAATACCAATGGAGACAAGGATGAGGATATTACGATACATTACCGGGGTGGGCCGCCAATGGAGGAATTGAGTGCTCAGTCGAAGTGGATGTCTACCTTCCATAGCGATTCATTAGCGGAGACATTTACCTACGCTGTTAAAGATATGATTATCGAGAAACCGATATCCCCTGATGGGTCGAGCGGTCCGGCTGTTGCCTTTGCATTAGACCAGGGCTTCTTCAATTATGAGTTCAGCATACCACTTGCCGAGGGCGAGGTACGACACTACGGCCTAGTGACTCAGACAGGGAAGACGCTGGGTGTTGGAGCCAAGTGGGGCGGCTTCGACCGTCGAGGTGTGGAGCGAATCGACGGATCCGGGCGCAAGGGGGATGGGAGTAAAATGACCAGGGGTGGACGAGGAGGCGGCAAAGGCATGCGAGGCGGTGATAGGTCAGGAATGCAACAGGAACACCAGCCAGTCGAGATTTGGGTCAGGACGATGTTATCCAAGCCACCTTCAGATTGACAGGTAGAACTCTACTCGTCCTCCACAACCACAGCCGTACCATAGGCCAACAATTCGGCAGCTCCAGACATCATCTCTGATGTCGTAAATCGGATTTGGATAATGGCATTAGCTCCCTTTGAGCGGGCATCCTCGGCCATTCTATCTATCGACTGCTCGCGAGATTCGGCAAGCAGCTTCGTATACTCTTTAACTTCCCCCCCTACTATGTTGCGGAACACGGCGCCTATATCGCGACCGACATGTCTGGAGCGAACAGTGTTTCCTTTAGCCAATCCGATAGTCTTGACTATCTTCTTGCCAGCTATTGTCTCACATGTGGTTAGAATCATTTCTTTACCTTTTTATAGCGGTCTCTTTTGTAGGCAAACAACCTCTCACGTGCATACGACACCAGCAGCACAGCCGAACCGGCGGCCAGACCAGTCAGGCCGATCTTTGTCCAGAGCGGCGCGTCAAGATCAAGATACAACTGGCTGAACAATTCGTA
>Ga0164318_10005411_pt1 | contig 12341 bp, 5 predicted proteins | sample GuaBasSedimGuay9_FD_113734 | JGI IMG/M metagenome (GOLD analysis project Ga0164318, IMG submission 113734) | Subseafloor sediment microbial communities from Guaymas Basin, Gulf of California, Mexico - Guay9, Core 4571-4, 0-3 cm | ecosystem: Environmental > Aquatic > Marine > Hydrothermal vents >... | reverse complement strand
TTTTAAAAGAAGATATCCTTAGAAAATATCAAGACCCTCTTATAAACCAAAAAGATCTGGAGAAACATTTGAATGAAAGTGGGGAAGTACAAGTTTCCAACTCCGACCCCGATAGCCGCCAACTGATCACTCGTAACAATATTACCGCAACTATGCTGGGGGGTCTTCACCTACAAAGACAGCCATGACATCTGGTGGTCGTCGAGCGAGGTCTCAGGTGGCGTGAGTTCCAGGCTCCGGCGCCTGTACTACGACAGCGACCAGGTGCTCCGGGAAAACGGGGGAAATACGGAAGACCTTAATGTCCATTGCTTAAAGGACTGAGTGGATGCCTTTCGGTGGCCATTGACAATTTGTATATTTGACTATTTGGGGCATGGGTAATGAAATTAACAAATGGATCGGTTCAAGGTATTTTTATGAAGCTGAATTGGCTTTTGAGTTGCAAATTTTTTGAATGATACAAAACACAATAAAAGTAAAACAACCCTAAACCCTGATGAAGCCTGCATTACACGCAATTTTGATTTTTAAAATTTATTTTAGCAATAAAGTGCGAAACAAAGAGAAATAGCTTACTTTTGCACTTTTTAAAACTTATTATTTTATTACACTATTACAATGAAAAAAGGAACAGTAAAATTCTTCAGCGGATCCAAAGGATTTGGATTTGTTATTGAAGATGAGACAAAAGAAGAGTATTTCGTACACGTTTCAGGATTAATTGATGAAATCCACGAAGGTGACGCAGTTGAATTTGAACTCAAAGAAGGCAGAAAAGGCTTAAATGCAGTAGATGTTAAAGTGATTTAACATTTGTATTAAACTTTTTTTTGAAAAAGCCCGTCCATATGGACGGGCTTTTTCTGTTTATAGTCCGAAGTATTCCATAGAAATCATTTCCAGATTGTGTTATTTTTGTAGCAAACCAAAACCCGATGAAGCAAATCACTAGAAATTTTAGCATCAGTATTATTGCTGTTCTTTTACTTTCAGTTATACTGACAGCCTGTTCGCAAGAAAAAACATCCGACCTCACGAAAGCAAATCTGATCCCCAAACCGGTTCTTATAGAATCTGCCGGAGGATTTTTTACATTGACTGAGCATACCAACATTTATATTCAGGATGAAAACCAGGAATTAATAAGGATCGGACAATACCTTTCAGACAAACTTAGTCCAGCAACAGGCTTCAAGACCAAAGTATTATCATCTGGCAAGAAGCCTAAATCAGACTACATATTCCTCTCATTAAATAATGACACAAAACTCGGTAATGAAGCTTACGAATTGTACATTACGAAAAAAGGGGTGGTGCTCGAAGCAAATAAACCGGAAGGATTATTCCGCGGAGTCCAAACCATCCGTCAGTTATTGCCTGAAAAGGTAGAGATGAAAACTTTACAACCGGGCCCCTGGGAAATAGCCACCGGAAAAATCACTGATTATCCAACTTACGGCTATCGTTCAGCCATGCTTGATGTGGTTCGCCATTTTTTTGATGTAGATGACGTAAAATATTATATCGACTTACTGGCAACTTACAAAATAAACACCTTACACCTGCATCTTTCTGATGATCAGGGTTGGCGAATTGAAATTAAATCGTGGCCCGAATTGACAAAAATCGGGGGAAGCACTGAAGTTGGAGGCGGTGAAGGAGGCTTTTTCACCCAGGAACAATACAAAGAAATTGTCCATTATGCTGACGAGCGCTACATTACTATCATTCCTGAAATTGACATGCCCGGCCATACCAATGCAGCACTGGCTTCTTATGCCGAATTGAATTGTGATGGCAAGAAAAAGGAATTATACACCGGTACTGATGTGGGATTTAGCACCTTATGCACCAAGAAAGAAATTACCTACCAGTTTATTGATGATGTTATCAGGGAACTGTCAGCGATGACAACAGGTGATTACATTCACATTGGTGGCGACGAATCACACTCAACACCAATCGAAGATTATATTCCATTCATCCTCAAAGTGCAGGACATTGTTGAATCACATGGTAAAAAAGTAATGGGTTGGGACGAAATTGCCCACACCCAACTCAAACCCAATACCATTGTCGAATACTGGGCCATAAAGGAGAATGCGCTAAAAGCAATCGAACAGGACGCAAAAATCATCATGGCACCCGGACACAAAATGTACCTTGATATGCAATACGATTCCACAACACCGCTTGGTTTGCACTGGGCAGGTTATGTAAGTGTGAAGGATGCCTACAACTGGGATACTGACACCCTTGTTCCTGGAATCACGAAAAAGGACATCATTGGTTTGGAGTCGCCACTGTGGACAGAAACCATTACCAATCTTGACGAATTGGAATATATGGTTTTTCCAAGGATTATCGGACATGCCGAGATTGGCTGGACACCGGCCAATCAAAGAAACTGGGATGAATATGAAGAACGCTTGCGCAAACACACCAAACGTCTTGAAGCAATGGGAATAAACTATTACCGTTGGTATGACATACAAAAGGAAAATGAAACGAAATGATAAATAGACTAATCAGTACCCTTCCGAAATTTGTTGACCTGACAAATACGGCCCATCTTGAATTGATTAATGAGACTGTTGACGAACTCCTGACTGAATTTGATAATCGGAAAAAACTCGATGAAATTGAGCATAAGCTCATTTCCAGAAATGACAAATCACTCATCTTTATTTTGCAGGCAATCAAAATCGCGAAATCAAAAATCCTTATAAATCAAATCACAGAGCCTGTTCGGGTGTCTGTTGTTTTTGCTGTTTATAAAGAAAACAACCGAATCAGAAAGAACAGCGAACATCCCCACGGAGAAGATTTTCTTCTGAGAAAAGTGGCGCAATTGGAAAACCTCTTTGGAAATCATCCCAACTTTAAATGGGAACTCATCGTTGTTGATGATGGTTGCCCCGAACAGAGCGGACAAATCGCACAGGATATTATTGATAAAAATCAATTAAACAACAAAGTTAAAGTGCTGTTTCTGGAACAAGCCATCGAACAAAAGTTACCCATTGTAAATGCCCTTTCTTCTACTTCCGACAGCCAAAAAGGCGGTGCAATCGCTTATGGAATGTGGAATGCCATCCAAAACAGCAGCGATAAAAACCACATTGTCATTTTTACTGATGCTGACCTTTCCACTCATTTGGGGCAGACCGGATTATTGATTCACCCTTTACTTAAACAAGATAAATTGGTTGCCATTGGAAGCCGTCGGGAAGAAACATCTGTGGTTGTAAAAACGGGAACAAGAAACGACCGTGGGAAATTATTTATTTACCTTTGGAAAAGACTCATTCCAAATCTCGGAGAAATCATCGACACCCAATGCGGGTTTAAAGCTTTCAGAAAAGAAATATTAACTGAGATAATTGACGACCTTATTGAAAATAAATTCGCTTTCGACATTGAATTATTACTCAAAGCAGAGCTGATAAAACAGCATGCCATTATCAAAGTACCCATCGCCTGGATTGACAGTGAAGCTGCTTCTACAACTACAGATATCCAACCCTATTTACCAATGCTCAAATCCATTGCAAAAATGTACAGGAAGTATTTTAGCCCCAATCCTGCATCCGATAAGTTTGCAGCATTTATTAACGCATTGGATGAGCATCAGTTTAACCAGATCCTAAACAACATCCCTCCAGCAATTGTAAACAGGGAAGCTTTTGAATTTAACGATTTCGATGGTGTTGGCGTTTCTGACCTGAAAAAATAAACTGTTCTACTGGTATTTTAATAGATAAATAAATATTCAATAATCAACACGGAAATTCACGAATCATCTGAATACCGGTCTATTAGAATCGATAACCTCACAACTCTTTGTTTTGTATTTCAGTATTTATCTCGGTATTCAAGACTAAATTCATATAAAAAACACTTGATTGTTGAATATTGTTTATTGAGTGTTGATAATTTTTTAGTGTTCCACGAAACCCTCCTGTCCGGCCAGCAGGTTCGCGGCAGAACCAAATAAACTCAAAACCGGATTTCGTAATCACTCATTAACAATACTTTTTACATTATTTTTGCATCCGCTAAAACCAAAACCCTAATCATGAAAAAAATCACCTTCATCGTTGCAGCATTTCTTGCTGTTTCATTAATTTCATTTGCACAATCAAACCAGTCTATTGATAATCTTCCTACCGATGCAGCCGACTACCCTTATTGGATAGAAATGATGCAAGATCCGGAAGCTAATTTTTATACCACCGTTGCCGCTTTCGAGAAATATTGGGAAGGGCGTGAAATAGAAAAAAGCTCAGGCTACAAACCTTTTAAAAGATGGGAAAATCACTGGCGCGACAGAATTTATGCTGATGGAACACGCCGTCCTGCCAACGAAGCCTTCAATTCCTATTTTCAATTTCGGGAAACTATGGGTCAAAGAGACAATGAATTTACCGGCGACTGGGAAAACCTCGGCCCCATCGAAAAACCGGGAAATGCCGGAACTGGTCAGCCCAATGGAAACGGACGAATTAATGCAATCGCCTTCCACCCTACCGATGCCGACATCCTTTATATTGGCGCACCGGCAGGCGGGCTTTGGGTTACCGAAGATGGCGGAGAAACCTGGACAAGCAATACCGACAGTCTGCCTACGCTAGGTGTTTCATCTATTTTAATCGATTATTCCAATACCGATATTATTTACATCGGAACCGGCGATCGCGATGCCGGTGATGCAGTTGGACTTGGCATAATGAAAAGTACCGACGGAGGGCTTACTTTTGATTTATCGAATACAGGAATGGGAGATGTTACCGTTGGCCGGATGATTATGCACCCAAGCGACCCAGATATTATTCTTGCAGCTACAAGTAGTGGAATTTATAAAACAACCAGTGGAGGCACTTTCTGGAGCAATGAAATCAATGGAAACTTCAAAGAAATTGTTTTTAAAGCAGATGACCCCAACATTGTTTTCGCATCTCAGGGTGGTAGTTTTTACCGCTCAGTAAATACAGGTGATAGCTGGACATTGATTACTTCCGGAATAGGATCAGCCAGCCGTGGTGTAATTGGGGTAACCGAAGCCAATGCCGATGTTGTTTATTTTCATACCGTTTCGGGCAGTGAGTATGCTGCCACTTATCAATCAACCGATGCCGGACTCAATTTCACTGAAAAAGCCACCAGCCCAAATATCATGAGTTGGGGATGCAATGGTGGTAGCGGCGGACAAGGTTGGTATGACCTGGATGTGGCAGTTGACCCCAATAACGAGAACCTGCTTTATTCTGGTGGCGTTAATGCATGGCGCTCAGCAAATGGAGCAAGCAGCTGGAGTATTAATTCACACTGGGTAGGAGACTGTGGTGTTCCTGCCGTACATGCCGACTGTCATGTACTTGAATTTTCGCCTGTTGATGGCAGACTTTATGCAGGCAATGATGGTGGAATTTATTGGACAGACAACAACGGTGCCAACTGGACCGAAATTACCAGCGGTTTGGCCATCTCACAAATTTATAAAATAGGCCAGGCGGCCACCAACAAAGACAAGGTAATGAATGGCTACCAGGACAATGGTTCGGCAACTTATCTTGGCGAAGACGAAGGTTTTCTTACCGTAATGGGCGGCGATGGAATGGATTGTGCTTACGACCATCAGGACCACCGTTATGCTTACGGCGAATATTATAACGGTGCTGGTATTTCCAGGATATTCAACAACAGCAACCAGGGAGGCATTGGTGGCGGAATTGGCGAATCTGGTGCCTGGGTAACACCCTTTGCTTTGGACGTTACTGATCCTGAAACAATGTATGTCGGCATGAAAAACATTTGGGTAAGCCACAACATCCGTTCTTACAATGTGCAGTGGACAAACATCTCTAATTTCAATACCCAAAACTGTAGGGTAGTTGAACAAAGCGAAGCAGACGCTGAAATTTTTTATGTTGCAAAATGGGGGGATGGACTTTTGCGCTCCGATGATATTTCATCAGCAAGTCCGCAATGGACAAACCTAACAGGCTCACTCCCTATTGCTGGCACACCTACCGATATCGAAACCAGCCCACTTTATCCTGATGTGGTTTATATGACATTAAACTACAAAGTATGGAAATCGGAAGACCGTGGTTTTAGTTGGGAAGATATTTCGCTGAATTTACCGGTTGCCAGCACCAACACCATCGAAGTTTATAAAAACAGCGATGAAGGACTTTACCTCGGAACCGATGCCGGTGTTTTTTACAAAGACAATACAATGGACGAATGGCTGCTGTTTGCTGATGGATTTCCTGTTTCGGCCAATGTTACCGAAATTGAGTTTTATTACGACAGCCTCTCTCCTGCCGACGATGCTATTAGGGTTTCAACCTATGGCCGCGGATTGTGGACATCACCAACTTTTTATAGCACGCCTATTGCTGATTTTGAATCAAATGAAAGCAATATTCCTTCAGGCTGCGCCATCGATTTCATAGACAAATCCACAGGAATCCCACACCAGTGGGCATGGAGTTTTGAAGGGGCAACACCCGACACTTCTAACGAACAAAACCCTGTCAATATCCAATACCTGAACCAGGGCACTTTCGCTGTCAGCTTAACGGTTAGCAATCCTGCCGGGGCGGATACAAAAACAATTACCGAATACATTATCGTTAGTGATGCCATGCTCCCTATTGTTAATTTCATGGCGGAAGACACCGTACAATGTACGGGTGGAATCACTCAATTTATTGACCAGTCAGAAGGCTGCCCGATACAATGGTTGTGGTCATTCAGTCCCGACAATATTGTTTACATTGACGGAACTGATGAAACCTCGGAAAATCCCCTTATTCAATTCAACGAAAGCGGTGCTTATTCTGTTAGTCTGACAGTAACAAACAGTGCTGGAGAGAGCAGTATTACCAAAGAAAATTACATTTTTGCAGGAGGACAACTACTGCCATTTTCAGAACGTTTTCAGGGAGACTCCTATGCTGCAATGGGATGGAGTGTTAACAATCCTGATGGCAATACCACATGGGAACTAACTACTTTAAACGGTACGGACCAATTGAGTTGGATGAACTTTTTCGATTATACCAACTTTGAGGCCCGCGACTACCTCACCTCCCCATTGATGAATTTCTCAGGATTGGAAACAGTACTGATGTATTTTGAATATGCTTACGCCCAGCGTTACAACCAGAAGGATTCTTTGATTGTAAATATCTCATCTGATTGCGGCGAATCCTGGACAAGGGTTTATGCCAATGGACCCGATGGTGAAGGAATTTTTGCCACATCAGAACCAAGTGACAACTTCTTTGAGCCAACGAGCACTGCCGATTGGTGTGGAAGTGGGTATGGTGCCGATTGCCCGATTATTGATTTAAGCAATTGGGCAGGGCAGGCAAACATTAAAATACAATTCGAAGCCTTCAATAAATTCGGGAACAACTTATACCTGAACAATGTGGAAGTAGGCAGTACAGTTGGCCTCTTCGATAAGAATGCGAATGGTGACGGTTTCAGCATTTTTCCAAATCCGGCTTCTACTAGCATTACAATTACTGGAAATGAAAATGCACAAATAGATTTGTTTGATCTACAAGGAAAAAATGTGCTATCAGTGATTCCAAAATCAATACAGACCACACTGGATATTCAGTCCTTGCAAAAAGGGATTTACTTTGTAAGGATTACCGGTGAAAGCGCGACAAAGACTGTCAAACTAATTATCCAGTAATCGAACTTATTTCTCAAAAAACCTTCAACACATGCAAAAACTAAATATTTTAATTCTTGTATTCCTACTAAGTGGATGGCAATCATCTATTGGTCAAAATATTCCTGTCGTAAAAGGCAAAGCCACCAAAGCTGCAACCATTGATGTGCTCAGTCTGAAAGGCCTGGATGACAACAGTATTCCCAAGCAGATAAAAATACCCAACAGGAACTGGAAAACCCCCGAATGGACTTTTGATGAAAAAGATGTCATTTACATGGAGACTGAGGGTAAACGAACCTTAAAACAAATACGCGAAGTTTCACCCATGCCCGACACCACTTTTGCGGGAATTTCCGATAACGGCAATTCAATTCCACCCGATGTAAATGGTGCCGCGGGACCTAATCATGTCATGGTTACACTAAATACCCAGGTACGTATTCAGGACAGGCAGGGAAATGATTTATTCACTACTTCACTTAGTACATGGTGGTCGTCATTACCTGGTTATGGTAGTACTTTCGACCCAAAAATTGTATACGACCCCTACGAAAACAGGTGGATTATGGTAACAGCCAGCAGTTCCAGTCCACAAGATTCAAAACTATTCATCGGTGTTAGTGTTACAGACGACCCAAGTGGCGAATGGCATATGTACTGGATTGATCCCGACGAGAGCAATGTAACCTGGTTTGATTATCCCAACCTTGGCTTCAACAAAAAATGGATTGCTGTTGGCGGAAATATGTTTGGCGGCGATTTCTATAGTACGGTTTTTACTTTCGATAAAATGGCCATGTATAATGGTGATGAGCAGCCCGGTTTTACACGTTTTTCCACTACCCAGGCTTTTACATTAGTGCCCTCTTCAACCTACGATGCCGATGCCGAAGACATTTACCTGATTGCTACCAGTAATGGAAATTACAATGGGAATGGTTATATTCAGAAGTTCAAATTAAGTGGTGCTGTCAACAATCCTGAGTTAACATACCAGGGAGCCATTGGCATTCCCGAACCCTGGGCAAATGGTGCCGGAGATGCCGGAAACTTTCTGCCCCAATTGGGATCTAGTGAATTGATTAATTCGGTGGATGCACGCATGGAAACAGTAATCTATCGCAACAGCAAATTGTGGGCTGTACACCACGTTTACCTGCCTGCCAATGACCCACAGCGCACAGCAGTGCAATGGTGGGCATTAGACACAAGTGGTGTTATACTTGAGCGCGGACGAATAGACGACACGACCAATGTCTTTTCATTTGCCTTCGCGAGTATTGCTGTTAATGCCAATGAGGACATTTTTATCGGACACAATGTTTTTTCCAATACGCAGTACGCAAGTGCTGGCTACTCATATAAAGCAAATTACGACGATCCCAATTCAATGCGCACCTATTACCAGTACAAAGATGGCATTTCGCCTTACTACAAAACATTTGGTGGGGGTCGTAACCGCTGGGGCGATTATTCGACAGCTTGTGTAGATCCGGTAAACGACATCGATTTTTGGGCATTGCAGGAATATGCCGAACAAGAAGTTGGAAGCAGTAAATGGGGAACCTGGTGGGCCCAGGTGAAGCCTTCCTTTGTACCGGTGGCTGATTTTAAATCCAATGAAATACTCATTCCCGTAGGCGAAACAGTGAATTTTACAGATCTTACAGTTGGTGTTCCTTCGCAATGGGAATGGACTTTTGAAAGTGCAATTCCGGAAACATCAGGCGCACAGAACCCCGCTGCTGTACTTTATCCCGAAGAGGGTGTGTTTGCTGTCTCACTTATTGCTACCAACAATTTGGGAACAGATACCATCATAAAATCCACACAAATTACAGCCAATTATAGCATTCTTCCCGAAGTTGCTTTTGTTGCAAACAAAGAGATCGTTTGTACCGGAAACCCAGTTTTATTTACTGACCAAACGCAATACAGCCCCAATCAGTGGGAATGGCAATTCGACCCCTCAACTATTACATTTGTAAATGGAACTGACCAGACAAGCCAAAACCCGGAAGTTATTTTTGACATAGCCGGAAACTATGCTGTTACTTTAAAATCGTGGAATCTGAATGGCGAATCAGAACTTACAAAGTTTGATATGATTGCAGCCGGAGGTTACCAACCCTGGTTTGCCGAAGAATTTGAGATTGATGGTTTCGACCGCCACCATTGGACAATAGAAAATCCCGACAACAGCAACAGCTGGGAAATTTTTGAAGTGGGTGGAAATACACCGGGAAATAAAGCAGCCGGCATTAATTTTTCTGACTATTTGATTGGAAAACGCGACAGATTGATCTCGGCTCCTTTTAACCTGACAAATATGACAAGTGCCTGGTTGGAATTTCAGCATGCATATGCCAAAAAATACGAACCCCTTGCCGACTCCTTGATTGTTTATGTATCTGCCGACTGCGGCGAAAACTGGACACGGGTATTTGCTGATAGCGAAGATGGAAGTGGTAATTTTGCAACCCATGAACTGACAGATGATTTCTGGCCCGAGACAACAAGCGATTGGTGTGGCAGTGGATGGGGAGCTTCTTGCATCACAATCAACCTTGAAAATTGGCTTGGGCAAGCCGATATTCGTATTGCATTTGAAAGCTTTAGTGCCATTGGGAATCCATTGTTTATTGACAATATTAATATCAGTCAATATGTGGGTATTGAAGACGAAATATCCAATGAAAACAAGATCATTGTGTTTCCCAATCCTGCCGATGAGAATTTCACAATTAGCCTTCCTCCTGAAAGCGGGTTTACTGAATTACAATTACAGAACCATCTCGGACAAATTGTTTTCTCAAGTTCAATCGACAACAAAACCAATTCGATCGAAATCCAACGCGATCCGAAATGGAAAGCCGGTGCTTATTTTCTTAAGCTGACTGGAACAAAGCAGACAATATCAAAAAAGGTGATTTTGTATTGAAAACCTTATCTTTGTGGGCAACACCATAAAAATTATGCTCCCATGAAAACCACCACTGCCTTTGCAATTTTCTTTTTTTTTAGTTTCTCAAATTTCATGCTTGCCCAAAATATTCCAGGCACAAAAAGCAAAGCAAAAAAACAGACAACAATACATATTTCATCGCTTCCGCAAATAAGTAATGAAATTGGAAAAGGCATTAAAGTACCCAACCCGGGATGGCAGCCACCCGACTGGAGTTTTGCCGAATCGAATGTTATTTACAAAGAAGATAATAGCAAACCGAAAGTAAATGTTCCAAAACAAAGAATCCTCTCCCCAGCTCCCGACACCAGTTTTGCCGGCTTAATGGACAATGGCACGTCCATCCCTCCCGATGTAAACGGTGCTGCCGGACTCAATCACCTTATGCAGACATTAAACACAGATGTCAGGATTTCGGATAAGAATGGCAATGATCTTTTCACCACCTCACTAAGTGCCTGGTGGAGCCCGATGCCGGGAAGCGGTTCTACCTTCGACCCCAAGATTGTTTACGATCCTTTTCAAAACCGGTGGATAATGATTACCCCAAGTGGCAGTAATTCCACAAGCACAAAAATATATATTGGTGTAAGCACTACTAACAACCCACTGGACGAATGGAATTTCTATTGGATAGAAACCGACCCTGACCATACTTTGTGGTTCGATTATCCCAACCTGGGATTTAATAAAAACTGGATCAGCATTGGTGGAATCATGCGAAATTCAAGTTTCGAAGCCGTTGAATTTGTTGTGTTCGCCATGGATAAAATGGCTGCCTATGCCGGTGAAGAAGACCCAACAGTCAGTCGTTTTACAACCACACTTGGTTCTGCTATTGTTCCTGCTTTTACCTACGATTCAGTAAGCGAAGAAATGTTCCTGATTTCTACCGGGGATGGCAACGCAGATGATTACGGATATGTTAACCTCTTTAAGTTGAGCGGAGAAACTGAAAATCCGGTTTTCGAATTGAAAGGTTCTATCGGTATTCCTGAGCCCTGGGAAAACTGGTCATACGAAAATCACAACGATTTTCTTCCCCAAATGGGAAGCAGCGAAAAACTCAACAGTGTTGATGCCCGTATGCACACCATGATTTACCGCAACAACAAATTATGGGCCGTACACCATATTTATCTGCCTGCCGACAATCCGCAACGCTGCGCCATTCAGTGGTGGAAACTCGACACTGCCGGCATTATTTTGGAAAGGGGAAGAATTGAAGACACCAGCAATGCATCTTCTTTTGCCTACCCGAGCATCGCAGTCAATGCTAACGAAGATGTTTTTATCGGGCATGGTATTTTTTCGGACAGCCTGTATGCCGGTGCTGCCTACTCGTACAAAGACCACCTTGACGATTCGGGAAGTATGCGCGATTATTACATTTACAAAGAGGGGCTTGCTCCTTATTACAAAACTTTCGGTGGTGGCCGCAACCGTTGGGGCGACTATTCGGCAGTATTTGTCGATCCTGTTCATGATGTCGATTTTTGGGCCATGCACGAATATGCAGACTTGCCTTCGGGAAGCGACAAATGGGGAACATGGTGGGCTTTTCTGAAACCAAGCTTCCACCCTGCTGCTGATTTTATTGCTGATGAAATACTTATTCCCGTTGGGGAAACAGTAAACTTTACCGATCTCACACTTGGTGTTCCCAACAATTGG
>Ga0164318_10005410_pt1 | contig 12344 bp, 13 predicted proteins | sample GuaBasSedimGuay9_FD_113734 | JGI IMG/M metagenome (GOLD analysis project Ga0164318, IMG submission 113734) | Subseafloor sediment microbial communities from Guaymas Basin, Gulf of California, Mexico - Guay9, Core 4571-4, 0-3 cm | ecosystem: Environmental > Aquatic > Marine > Hydrothermal vents... | reverse complement strand
TATTTTTGGCAAAGGATGCCGAGTTGGTGCAGGAACGGTAACTGCCAATATCCGACTTGATAGAGGAGTGATAGAATCAACAGTGAAGGGTAAAAAAATTCCTACCGGACTTAAGAAGTTTGGTGTGGTAGTGGGTAAAAATACAAAGATCGGAGTGAATGTTTCACTGATGCCGGGAGTTTTGATTGGTTCAAACTGCAATATCGGTCCTCATTCCATAGTCCTAAAAAACCTCAAAGATAATCTTTGCTTTTATACAAAAGCGGAGAATGTAGCAAAGAAAAATAAATAATTGATATTTATGATATTTATGCTTGAGGAGGACCAGCCTCGAGTTTTTTATTTTTGATTGACATTGTTGTTTTTTTGTTCTAAGAATTAAATAGATCTTTTAGAAAATTTAATAGAAGTTTTTTCAGGAAACTTTGTTATAAGTTATTTTGTTGCTTCTTTGTTTTTGTATGGAGGGATAATATGAATTTTTGGGAAGAAATAAAGAAAAAGGTTAAAAAAGGAGAAAAATTTCACTTCACTCTTGTTGATCCAGTAAAACAGTGCGGTTTAGAAATAAATGAGATAATCAAAGTGGCTCAAGAAGAAGGAAGTGCTGCTGTAATGGTTGGAGGTTCTACAGTCAGAGACAGAAAAAGTGTTTATAACACCATTGAGGTTATAAAAAGCACTGTCTCTTTGCCAGTGATTTTGTTTCCCAATTCTGCTACGGCTATTTCCAGAAATGCTGATTATATCTTTTTTATGATGCTGATGAATGCCAGAGACATACGTTTTCTTGTGGGAGAACAAAAGAAAGGTGCGCCTTTGGTGGATAAGTGGAAGATAATTCCTATACCTATGGCATATATTGTAGTGAGTACGAACAAGAAACCTACTGCTGTTGAAAGAGTAGCAAAGGTTAAGAAAATCAAAACCAACCAAATAGGAGAAGTTGTAAAATTTGCGCTAGCGGGCCAATATTTTGGAATGCAATGTGTGTATCTCGAAGCAGGGTCAGGAGCAAAGAATTCAGTATCTTCAGAGTTAATTTCGGCAGTAAAGAAAAAAATTGCCATACCTTTGATTGTAGGAGGAGGAATTAAAGATCCTCAAACAGCCATAGAAAAACTTGAGGCTGGCGCTGATATAATAGTGACAGGCAACATAGGAGAACGAGATCTGGAAGGTTTTAGGAAAGTGATTTCGGCAGTGAGACATTTCTCAATAAAATAGCGCTTTTTGAAGCGCTCTTTTTATTTTTGTGATAATATATTATTAAGTAATTATGAAAAAAACCAAGGCCTTATTTCTTTTTTCAGGGGGGTTAGATTCAATGGTTGGTGTAGAGCTTCTAAAAAAGCAATATATAGATGTGACAGGATTAACTTTTAAAAGTTATTTTTTTGATGCTTTACAGGCAAAAAAAGCAGCAAGACAGTTAGGAATTAAATTAAAAGTAGTTGATTTTTCAAAAGAGCATCTAAAAATTGTGAAATCTCCCAGGTACGGATATGGTCAATCAATGAATCCTTGTATTGATTGCCATCTCTTGATGCTAAAATTTGCCAAAAAAATTATGAAAGAAGAAGGTTTTGATTTTGTGGCTACAGGAGAGGTTCTTGGAGAAAGACCAATGTCTCAAAACAAAAGCGCTCTTTTTCTTTTGGAAAAAGAATCGTCTTTGTCAGGATATCTTCTTCGACCTCTGTCAGCAAAGTTGCTTGCCGAAACAATTCCTGAACAAAAAGGACTTGTAAGAAGAGAAAAACTTCTAGATATTTCCGGGAGATCGCGAAAAAGACAAATAGAACTGGCAAAAAAATTCAAGATTAAAGAATATCCTGCTCCCGCTGGCGGATGTTTACTAACTGATTTAGAGTTCGGAAAAAGATTAAAAGAATTATTGAAAAGATGCTCGAGGACTAGTGATTCTGATATTTATTTGCTGAGATATGGTCGTCATTTCTGGAAAAAAAAGACACTGCTTGTTGTGGGCAGGAATGAAAAAGAAAACAAAGCAATAAAAAGGTTAGCCCAGAAAGGAGACATCTTAATTGAAATGGAAAATTATCCAGGCCCCTCTATTTTATTGAGACATTATGACAAAGGAAAGGTTGCTTTAGAAATATTGAAGTTTGCTCAAGATCTTGTCCAATATTATTCAACGAAAGCGAGAGGAAAGAAAGATGTCGAGTTCAAAGTAGTGAAGTTCAAGAAATGATAGCCAGTGTGGTATACTGAAATATGCGAGTTTTAAAATTATCTCCAGAAAACTTACAGAAAATAGTCCATTACCTAGGAGAAGAAGTAAAGAAGGGAAAGGTTGTTGTTGCTCCTACAGATACAGTGTATGGATTAATAGCTGATGCTACTAATGAAAAAGCCATAGCAAAGATATTTAAGATAAAAAAGAGGCAAAGCGATAAGCCACTTCCTGTTTTTGTGAGAGATATCAAGATGGCAAAACGCGTTGCTTTAATTGACAAGAAACAAACAAGATTCTAAAAAAAATGTGGCCAGGTAAAATCACAGTTGTTCTGGTACGAAAGAAAACTTCTTTTTTGCCCAACATTCTCTTTGCTAAGAAAAAAACAATAGGCTTAAGGAGACCTGACCATAAGTTAATTAATCTTCTGCTCAATATCTTGAACACACCTCTTATCGGGACTTCAGCAAATTTATCAGGTGGGCCTGAACCAATTAAAATCAAAGAGATAGTCGATCAGTTTAAAAAACAGAAGGTCAAACCCGATATTATAATAGATGCTGGCGATCTGAAAATAAAGAAACCTTCAACTGTTGTTGATTTGACTAGAAAAGAAATAAAAATTATAAGAGAAGGAGCGATACCAGAGAAAAGTTTATTTAATATGATTAAATAAATCTAAATGGATGCTTTTTTGTTTCAAAAAATTAACGGACTTGCTTTAGAAAGTTGCTGGCTCGATACTCTTGGCATATTTTTTGCTGAGTATTTTCCTTATATGGTAGCTTTCTGTCTAATTGCTTTTTTGATATGGAATTTCAAGAAATACCGTTCCATGGTTATCTGGGCTTTTGCTGCTGGTATCACTGCTAGGGTTATTACTGCCCTGATTCGGTTTCTTTGGGGCCGACCACGTCCCTTTGTAGAAAATCATGTAAAGCTACTTATTCCTTATTTCAAAACCGCTTCTTTTCCTTCGGGTCATGCTGCTTTCTTTTTTGGAGTAGCGGGAGTAATTTATTTTTATAATAAAAATCTCGGCATCTTGTTCTTTATTTCTGCCTTTTTGATTTCTATAGCGAGAGTGTTCTGCGGGATTCACTGGCCAGCCGATATTGGAGCAGGTTTTCTTGTAGGTATTTTTTCTGCTTTAGCGATGACTCAGTTCTCAAAGAAAATTAAGAAAAGTTAGTTATTTTTATTAATTAAAAAAAACCCGAGACGCTCGGGATTTTTTGTGCCGGGGGAGGGGTTCGAACCCTCACGAGGTTTTAGCCTCAGTGGATTTTGAGTCCACCCTGTCTCCCAATTCCAGCACCCCGGCTTATTTATAAAATTAACAGAGAAAAATTGTTTGTCAAATTTTCTTATTTTTGTATATAATCACAATCTTTATTAGAACATTTTACTTTTCCTTCCTTTGTCTTAACAAGAATTGATCCGCACTTTGGACATTTTTGATTTATAGGTTTGTCCCACAAGGCGAAATCACATTCAGGGAAACGGTTGCATCCATAAAATTCTGTTCCTTTCCTTGTTTTTCTTTTAACAATTTCTCCTTTTTTGCATTTTGGACATTTTATACCAAGAGAAGGAGGAGGAAAGGCTTCTGTGTATTTACACTTTGGAAAATTAGAACATGCGTAGAATTTTCCGAATCTTCCCATTCTGATGACTAAAAGAGCTCCGCATTTTGGACATTTTTTCTTTGTTGGCTCCACTAGATTCTTTTTTGCAACATTCTTTTCTTTTTCTTCAAGACTTTTTTCAAAAGGTTGATAAAAATCATTTAGAACTTTAATCCAGTCTTTCTTTCCTTGGGCTATCTGGTCTAAGTCTTCTTCCATTTTGGCGGTAAATTTGATATCTACTATTTCAGGAAAGTGCTTTACTAAAAGATCATTGACTATGATTCCTATTTCTGTTGGTTCAAATTTTCTCTCTTTATTTTTTTGGACATAATTTCTTTCCTGAATGACTGCCAGAATTGGCGCATAGGTTGAAGGACGGCCAATTCCATTTTTTTCTAGTTCTTTAATAAGAGTTGCTTCACTGAATCGTCCGGGAGGTTGGGTAAAGTGTTGGTTTGCTTTAAGTTTTTTCGCTTTCAAAACCTCGCCTTTTTTTAGCAACGGAAGTTCTGTTTCTTTGAATTTTTGGGACCATATTTTTAAATACCCGTCAAACTTAAGCGTCTGGCCAGAACTTCTAAAGATGTAGTTTTTGGCTTTAATGTCAACTGTTTCTGAACTAAATACTGCTTGAGCCATTTGGGAGGCAATAAATCTTCGCCACACAAGATCGTATAAGCGAAATTGACTTTCATCAAGTTTGGCTTTTATTTTTAATTTTTCTGGTTCTTTTTCAGGGTAAGTCGGTCTTATTGCTTCGTGGGCTTCCTGGGCTCCTTTACTTTTTGTTATAAATTTTCTAAAAAAGCCAGGCCAATATTTATTGCCGAAGTTTTCTTTAATAAATTTCTCAGCAGATTGCAATGACTGTTCTGACAAATTTAAAGAATCTGTTCGGTGGTAAGTGCAATTATGGGAAATGATTCCATTTGCAATAAAGGTATTAGTGGAAGTGGTTACATCATAAACATAAGGTTTTTTATAATTGGCTGATTCTACTTTTGTTATTTTTTTCCAAATTATAGGAGAAGCGCTTAATTTCCTAAAAAGTTGCTCTTTTGTATCAATAAATGTTGCGATTCTTTCTAAGATAGGTTTTTGAATAAACGGAAGTCTAGTATGGGTGGAGTCCACCTTTCCAAAATAATTAAATAAATCTATGCCTACGAGTTTGGATAGTTTTTGTTTTGACAGACTCTTTTCATTAAGTAAATTCTTTAGCAAAGAATTAATTTCTGGAATTTGTTGACATCTACTGATAATTCTTTCTTCGTAAAGTGGTCGATATGTTTGGTAAAAATGGCTCCACCTTTCTTTTTTAATAATTAAATATGGAGCAATGGCATCTCGAAATTTAGGGATAGCGTTTGATGTCAACCGTATCCAATAGACCTTATTTCTTTTATCTAAATGTTTTGAACTATTCATTCCGAAAGTTTTCAACAATAAACGCAATTTATCGATAAATAACTCTGATTTTGAACTATAAGATACTTGAATGCTATTTGCAGTTGAATTTGGATGTTTATTAATACATCCGTCGCTGTCCCATAATCCTGCAATATAGGCTTTAAGTATCCCATCTGGTTGGGAAAGTAAAATATTAGGAATATCAATTCGAGAACATTTATTTCCTGAGGGGCAGCCAAGTTGTTGAAACAAATGGTAAAGAAAGGTTGAATTGATTAAAGTTTGTGATTTTTTTGTACTGAAACGGTTAAATTCTTCTCCTAAAATTTCACTTACTAATTTGTTTAAGTTATTCAATACAGATAAAGATTCAGATTTAATCGCTATCCATATTTTAGGCTCCGAGGAGGGTAAATAGCCATCTCCTGTCGCAAGACCAAGTAAGTAAGCTAATTTTTTAGAGAAAAAGAAAGGTATTTTATGAAATTTTGAACTGCCAACACTTGGTTTTATTCTAATGCCACGATAATATCGCTCTATTTTTTTTATCCGCATTCTTTTTTCTTTCCATAGTCTTTCAATTATGTGGTAGGGAACAGACTCTTTTTTCTTTTTTCGTCGAATGAAAGAGGAGAATTGAGGAGAGAATTTGAATGTAATTCTTTCTTGAATTGGTTTTGGGAAATATTGGATGAGCTCAATAAGATGAGAAGGATTTTTTTTACGGGTTACTGGAATTGTCTCTAGAACCGCGACATAGTCGCCCTTTTTTATACTTTCTCCTTTAACCCAGGTTGGATAGCCGTTATGCATTATCATAAGAGGATGGTCGGGTGTTATTGAGAGTTTTTCGTGGTCATCGGTTTCAACAGTAATTATTTTATCGGGAGCTTTTATCTCCCAAAATTTTTTGATTCTACCTACTTCCGGTTTTAACGTCGCTTCATTAATACCAATCAATGCCTTGCTTGAATCTTCTAGGTCTTTTATTCTATAGATCTCTCCTTCTTTAGTTATTACTAAAGAGTTTTCATCAACGCACAGGCCTTTTTCGTAAAGCTGTTGGGCTGTTCGCATAGTCATTTTTGCCGGCCAATGCAATTTTTTCCAGCTTTCTTGCTGTAATGTACTAGTAATAAAAGGAGGAGGAGGATTTCTTTTTAACTCTTTCTTTTCAATTCTTATTATCTTGAAGTTTTCTTTTTGGATTTCTTTTATAATTTCTTCTGCTTCTTTTTTTGTTTTAATTCCTAATTTGGGAATTATTTTGCTGTCCTTTTTAATCAAAGTTGCCTCAAATTGCTTTTTTGATTTTTCAAATAAAGCAACAATCTGCCAGTATTCCTGAGGAACGAAATTGTCGATTTCTCTTTCTCTTTCTACCACTAACCTTACGGCTACTGATTGGACTCTTCCTGCCGAAAGCCCCCGGATTACTTTCTTCCATAAAAAAGGAGAAAGCTTGTATCCTACAATTCTATCAAGAATTCTTCTTGCTTGTTGAGCATTTACCAAATTCATGTCAATTTTTCTCGGATTCTTTATAGCCTCTAAAATAGCAGATTTTGTAATTTCGTGGAAAATAATTCTCTGGTAAGAGTTTTTATTATTCAATTCTAATACTTTTGCAAGATGCCAGGCGATAGCTTCTCCTTCTCGGTCTGCATCGGTAGCCAGTATAGTTAATTCTGAATTTTTTACTGCCTCCTTGAGATTCTTAATAGTTTTTCTTGATTTTTGAGGAATTATATATTTTGGTCGGAAGTTGTTTTTTACATCTATTCCAAAACTGCTTTTTGGAAGATCTCTTATGTGTCCATAAGAAGAAAGCACTCTGAAATCAGAGCCGAGAAATTTCTGGAGAGTTTTTGATTTAGTTGGGGATTCAACGATTACTAACTGCATAATTATTGCCTCCTAAATTTTTTACTTTACCTTGTATTTCTAAAATAGCAAGAGTTTTATTTATCAATGATATAGGAAATCCGGTTTTTTCTGCAACCTTGTCAATATGCATAGGTTGTTTTAAGATGTTAAGAATTATTTTCTCCTCTTTATTTTTGGCTTCTTTGACAGAGTTCTTCTTTATTTTTTTAGAAAGGTTTAATTCTTTTAGAATATCATTTGCGCATTCTACTAGTCTCGCCCCTTTTTTAATAAGAAAGTGACAACCTTTAGAGTTTTGGGAGTAAATAGAAGCCGGGACCGCAAAAACTTTTTTCTTTAGCAGAAAAGCCCAATTAGCCGTAATTAAAGAGCCACTCTTGAACGGGGCCTCAATGACCAAAACCCCTAGAGACAAGGCGGCAATTATTCTATTTCTTTTTGGAAAAGTGAACTTCGATCCGTGTGTTTCTGGAGGATATTCAGAAACTAGACAGCCTCCTGTTTCTAAAATTTCTTTTGCTAACCAAAGATTGCTTTGGGGATAAATACTTTTCCAGTCAAGTCCTGTTCCTAAAACAGCTATTGTCCTTTTTCTTGCTTGAACAATGGCTTGGTGGGTAAAAGTGTCAATTCCTGGAGCCAGTCCAGAAACAACTGTCAGTCCTGCTTCTGCTAAATCTCGGGCAATTTCTGAAGCTATTTGTTTTCCGTATGAGGAACATTTTCTGGTTCCTACTATTGCAAAACAAGACTCATTTTTTATTGTAAGATCTCCTCTTGTATACAAGATTTTGGGAGGATCTGGAAGTTCTTTAAGAAAAGGGGGGTAGGAAGCTTCTTTTATAGAAGTGGTTTTGATAGGATAAGTATTTGACAAATTCATTTGATTTATTATAATATAGTAAGGTAGCTCAATATCAAGCTATTTTGTTTTTCAGGCTGTCTGAGAGTGCGAAAATTAAGCGACCCCTCCTTAGCTTAATAAGTAGCTTAAAGAGATATGGCTTATGAGCTTTTGCTCATCAAGCCATAACCGCTCTCAGATAGCCTAAAGGACGAAATAGTTCTTTAAAAGGAGGTGAAGTAGTGAGTATTTATTCTATAAGAAGAAGAGCAGATAAATTTCTTAGAAAGATAGTTAAAATCTTTATCGTTTTTCAAATAAGACCAGATTTTCTAACCGCTTCTTCTTTGTTTTGTGCAGCTGTTGCCGCTATATTTTTTTGGCTTTCGGGAAAGAGAATCTATCCTTCATTGATATTAGCATTTTTGTTTCTTGTGCTTAGTTCTTTGTTCGATGCTTTAGATGGCCCTCTTGCCAGAGAAATGAAAATTGCTACCAAAAAAGGGGATTTTCTTGATCATGCCTTTGACAGATATGCTGATGTTTTAGTTATCGGAGGAATTATCTTTGGAGGATATGCTAAATACGAAATAATAGGGTTTCTTGCTGTTTGCGGCGTATTGTTAACTTCTTATTTGGGAGTTCAAGCCCAAGCGCTTGGCCTCCCGAGAGAATACAGGGGAATTCTAGGGAGAGCTTATCGGTTAGGTATTCTAATTTTGCTGACTCTTTTGAATATAATTTTCTCTGGAGAAATAGGAATAGGATGGATTAAATTCTCTTTTCTTGGATGGTCAATGGTTATATTTGCTGTACTTGGTCTCTTAACTGCTTTTCAAAGGACTCTCTATTTGTGGCTTGCTCTTTCTAAATCGGGATAGAAATTATACCCGATTTTTATTTGACAAATTTATCTAATGCTTTAACATTAAAATTACAATTTGCTCTTTAAAGGAGGTGATAAAATATCTAAAAAGATAAGCACGGCGGCTTGTATTTCTATTCTAATGGGATGCGTTTATTTTGCATTTATTTTCAGCACAATAATTTTCTTTATTCTATTTAGCACCACCGTTACTAATCTCTTGCTCGAAGTAGCAGTAATATCTTTTCTGTTGGTGTTATTTATAGCAGTAGGCCTCCGTGATTCAAACGATATCCGGAAATAAACACTCCGGACTTTTATTTATTAAAATCATTCATTGCCTTTCTCAAACTGTGTCCCACAATAATTTCTATTATTTGGCTGCAAAGAACAGTGATTTTTTTTACCAATTTTTGGTCCTCTCTTTTGAATTTTTTTAGGACAAAAGTCTCTAGATTTTTTGGTTTTTGAGATTTAGGTCTCACCCCGACCCTTATTCTTATAAAATTTTTTGTTCCTATTTTCTTAAATATAGAAAGGACGCCTTTATGTCCGGCTGCTCCCCGGTTTTTTGATATTTTTAATTGACCAAAAGTTAAATCAATATCATCATGGACAATGATTAAATTTCGAGATGGAATTTTGAAGAAAGAAACAATTAAAGAAACTGTTTCTCCAGAAAGATTCATAAATACAAGAGGTTTTACTAAAAGCACTTTCTTTTTACCAATTTTGCCTTTGCTGATTTGGGCTTTGAATTTTTTTGTTGTTTTCCAATTTGAGAAATTATATTTTTTCTTCCAGTCTGTCTGAAGAAAATTTAAAATTTCCTTACCTATATTATGAGGGGTATTCCGAAATTTTTTTTCAGGATTGCCCAGTCCTACAATTACAAACATTTATTTATTATAGCAAAGGTCTTGTGTGAGCTCAAAAAATTGCTATAATTGATAGTATCAATTAGTAATGAAATTTATGAAAAGAAAACTTTCTTTTATATTTGAAGTAGTTAAGATATTTATCATCGCTTTAGTAATAGTGGTTCCTATTAGGTATTTTCTTTTTCAACCCTTCGTAGTGAAAGGAGAATCAATGGAGCCAAATTTCCACAGCGGGGATTATTTGATTGTAGACGAACTTTCTTATAGACTTAGAGATCCTCAGAGAGGAGAAATAATAGTATTTAGGTCCCCCATTGATCCTTCTTCATGTTATATCAAGAGAATTATAGGTTTGCCCGGCGAAACAGTAGAGATTAAGAATGGAGTGGTAGAGGTTTATACAAATAAAGGATTGACAATATTAGACGAAGAAAATTATCTGCCTGCCGATATAAAAACTTCAGGAGACATCAAAATTTCTCTGGGCAAAGATCAATATTTTGTCCTCGGAGATAATCGTCCTCGTTCTTATGATTCCCGGAGGTTTGGTCCTCTTTCAAGAAAAAACATTATAGGACGGGTTTATCTAAGAGCATGGCCTCTCTATATGAGTGCTAAAATTGAGGCACCTACTTATTAATTATGCCTCGTAAAAAAAAGCCAAAGTTTCAATCTCCTACAGGAATGCACGATATTTTGCCTGGCGACCAGAAGTATTTTTATGAAATTTATAAGACGGTAAAAAGTATCGCTGATTTTTATAAATTTGGAGAAATTACTACTCCAATTATTGAGCAAGCCGAATTATTTTCCAGAGGCATAGGAATAAGCACTGATGTAGTCAAGAAACAAATGTATACTTTCCGAACTAAAGGAGGAGAGTGGGTTGCTCTAAGGCCTGAAGGTACTGCTTCGGTTGTGAGAGCATATATTGAGCACGGAATGCATACTTACCCTCAACCAGTAAAACTTTGGTACTTTGGGCCGTTTTTCCGTTATGAGAGACCTCAAGCAGGTAGATATCGTCAGTTCTGGCAGTTTGGATTTGAAGTAATAGGTGAATCAAACCCTGTTGTAGACGCACAAGTAATTCTTATATTTTATAAAATTTTAGAGGCGCTAAAATTTAAAAACTTAATTATTCATGTGAATAGCATTGGTGATTCTCAATGTCGTCCCTATTATAAAAGACTCTTAATGAATTATCTTAAATCACATCAGTCTTCTTTATGTGCTGACTGCAGGAGAAGAATCAAAGAAAATCCTTTGCGAGTCCTTGATTGTAAAGAAGAAAGATGTCAAAGAATAGTAAGCTCTGCTCCTCAGATTCTTGATCATCTTTGTAAAGACTGTCACGATCATTTTAAGGAGGTTCTAGAATATCTTGATGATTTAGGTCTTCCTTATCATTTAGATCCATATCTGGCAAGAGGATTAGATTATTACACCCGGACAGTTTTTGAAATTTTTCCTGGACAAGAGAAAGAAGATACTATCAACGCAAAAGGAGATAATCAAAAAGAAAGAGTTTTAACGACCCCCGCTTTAGTAGGAGGAGGACGTTATGATGGTCTTGTTAAAATCTTAGGCGGAAAGGAAACTCCTGCCTTTGGAGCCGCTGCAGGAGTAGAAAGGATTATAGAGATGATGAAAGTTGCAAAAATAAAGCCTTCTAGACATCAGAAACCAAAGATATTTCTTGCTCAACTCGGTAAGAAAGCTAAAAGAAAAACTCTAAAATTAATTGAGGAATTTCGCAAAGTTAAAGTACCCGTTGCTTTTGCTTTAAGTAAAGATTCTTTGAAGGCTCAGTTGAAGTTAGCCGATCGTTTTGGGGTGAAATATACTTTGATTTTAGGACAACAGGAAGTGGTGGAAGGAAAGGTTATTATAAGAGATATGGGGACAGGAAAACAAAAAACAACTGCTATCAAAAATGTAGTTCGCGAGATGAAGAAAAAAGTTTCAAAATGATGAAAGACTGCCTTTTTTGTAAAATCGCCAAAAAAGAAATTCCATCGGACATTGTCTATGAAGACAGAGATTTTATTGCTTTTAGGGATATTAATCCTATTGCTCCTATACATTTATTAATTGTTCCCAAAAAGCATATCTCTTCTGTAAACGCACTAAGACCAGAAGATAAAGAACTAGTTGGCAAGCTTTTTTTAGTAGCCAAAGAGATAGCTAAAGAACAAGGGATATCAGAAAAGGGTTATCGATTGATATTTAACGTAGGCAAAGAAGGTGGCCAGGCAATTGAGCACTTGCATTTACATCTTTTAGGTGGTAAAACATTATCATGGTCTAAATATTAAAAGTTATGGCTTTAGAAATTAGAAAAAAACCAAAGGAAAACACACAAAGCTTGATAAGACGCTTCACTCAAGCGGTAAGACAAAGCGGGATTTTGATTCAGGCGCGAAAGATTCAGTTTCTCCAGGAACCGCAAAGCGAGACTGCTAAAAAAAGAGCAGCACTGAGACGAGAAGAATTGAGAAAGCGTTACCAGAGGCTTAAAAAGTTAGGAAAAATATGAGTGTTAGAGAGAAAATTCAAGAGGATTTTCAGATGGCTCTTAAAGAAAAAAAGGAAAGAGAAGTCAGCATTTTAAGAATGCTGATGG
>Ga0164318_10005409_pt1 | contig 12344 bp, 5 predicted proteins | sample GuaBasSedimGuay9_FD_113734 | JGI IMG/M metagenome (GOLD analysis project Ga0164318, IMG submission 113734) | Subseafloor sediment microbial communities from Guaymas Basin, Gulf of California, Mexico - Guay9, Core 4571-4, 0-3 cm | ecosystem: Environmental > Aquatic > Marine > Hydrothermal vents >... | reverse complement strand
CTTCAGGGAGTCTTGTAAGTTCATATTCGATACTAAAATTCCCTGAATTATTGAAATTTTGATCAGGCGAAAATCCGCATCGCAGCAAAGGCGGAGCAGCGTTATAATTTAAAATAGAAGTTTTCGCTTTTCCGGATGATGGTCCTTCGTTAGTAACACAAACACACAAAGCGTTATATGTGGTATAAGTTAAAGGCGCAAGAGAACCGAACTGTCTTCCTGATTCATTATAATTATAGTTAATATTTCCCCCGCCGGTTACATTAAATGTATCTTCAAACAAGAGAGAAGCAGGAAGATTCGCACCCGTTACAGCACATTTCACATCCGACCAGGTAGAGGTGTAAGAAAGATCAACCGAAGCAACTTGGTAGCAGTATTTTGTTGCTTTTGATAAATTTACATCGACATAGCTTGCCGGGAATGAAGAACCTATAATTTCGCCATCGCGTCTGATAAGATACTTTATAACATTTGATACAGAATCCCATTTAAGTTGAATTGATGAGCAAGAAAGCGGCACGGCAATCAAATTTCTTGGTTTAGCAGGTCCTATAGAAACAACATCGCTAAAAAAAGTTAATAAGCCGACGCCTTTGCCATTTAATACCCATGGTCCTGAGCCGGAGTGTCCGGAATAAGTTAAACCATCATTTGAGGAACCATTGCCATCAAGCTGAAGAATAACAGTATTGCTTGCAACTCCTCCACCGATAATATTTACGCCTGAGTTTTCAAGATTGAAATAATTTTCCACACCTGAATTCCAGATAAGGCTGTCAACTTTATTCCGCATTACAATAGTAATATTTGTGTTTCCAATATCACTGAAAAAAATATGATCAATATTTGGAGGTTCAATATTTATAGTATTAGATGAGCCATATAAGTCGCGCATAAGTAACGCGGCATCATGTTCGCCAAGTTCTTTGTAACCATTATTATAAACAAAATGACAACCATTATGACCGTTTAACCCTGTAGTTGACATAACTTCTATATCCGGGAATTTGTCCGGAATTAAACGCTGCCGGTTTCGTAAACTTACATTCCATTGAGCAACAAGGCACCCAACTCTGAGTTGATGAATTAAAACTTCTTCAAAACCCGGATAATCTTCTAACCAGTTATTATATAAATTAGTAAAACCATTTTCATGAACATCTGCCGCGCCTGAATCGCTTTCCCCCTGATACCATAAAATCGCACGCAGTTTATTTGTAACCCCGGCATTTCTCGCACGAAAAAGCAAACGACCGTAATTAGTTCCAATATCTTCTGGGTTACTGTCATTGCGTTCAAAAAAGCTGATTGGTTTACCGCCGTTACCATTATTAATTATAGCAATAGGAATTCCTGTTTCTTCAATTAATACACGTCCCATACGAATCGCCCATTGACCAATGGCACCTTGACCGTACATTTTGTCGCCTTCAGCGAGATGCCAGTTCAAATCACTTATAACTACTCCCGGGGAATCACTGTGAGTACCAAAAGAGCGAAGGAACTGCCCTCGGTTTACATTTGCGGAAGCGCTGCCTGATTCTCTCATGGCGTTTGCGTTTGATTGCCCGTTAATCAAATAAACATCTCCGCCAACCACATTATCTACAGTAGCAATAGTTGTTTCGGTAGAACCAGCAACAGTAGCAACCGTAAAATCATAATTCGCAAGTTCAGCTTTTATAGAAGTCAAAAAATTAAAATCTGCTTTACCGGCTGAATAGACCAAAGCTTGAGTTAAGACTGATTGCAGTACACTTTCTCTATAAACTTTTACAGTTATAAAATCAAATCCGGGTGAAGAAATAGTTCCGGCAATTTTTACATTTGCTATATTTGTTGATGGCAAACGAGGACAAACTTGCATATCTTTTGGAATATCAGTAAAAACGAAATCCGGATCAGGCGAAATGATAACTGGAGCACTAACTCTTAATTCATCAACATCACCATTAAGTTCAGAACCTGTTCTACCGCTTGAATTATCATCCGGTGTTATACCTGATGCATTTTCAGTATCGCAATGGAAAAGAGCAAAATTATCCATAGTATCCGTATAAGCAGCAGAAGCTGAATTACAAGCAACGACAAGCGCTGCGATTAAAGCAAGTTTAACAAGCAAGTTTTTCATTTTGTTATCCTATTGTATAGTTAGTACATTACTTGATTATAATATTTAGTTTTGGAGTTTTCTTATTAATCCGAGAAATAAGAAAATAAATCCGCTAAGAATTAATGACGGTTCAGGTATAAAACCGAGAAATAATTCATGGGGTAACGCCTCATCGCTGATGCGAACTTCGTCAACATAACCATTAAGATAATCGGAAGGATTGTCGGCCCACATTCCTCTTCCGACAGTCCATTTATTATTATTGTGCCAAAGGGCGCCGCCGGATACAGTGTTATCTGATGCTATAAGCTGATAAGAATTCCCTCCCGTTTGCCAATAGAGATAAGCATTTGTTCCGTCACATACCGCGGCGATGTGATACCAAACACCGGTTTCCGGATAAAGACCCGAGTCGGCACTTCTAAGCCGGTGCCGTGTTCCGCCACCGTCTGTAAAGTCAAATTCAAGTCCCTCGGGATTTGACGCTCTGTGTTTTATACAAAATGGTTGATTGCCGTCGGAACCCGGGCGACCGTCTTTACCTACGACAACAGCAAATTCATCATTGTTATATTTTACCATGCATTCGATGGTAAAGCCGCCGGAAAAGTCATAATAATTTATTGGCGCCGACGGTGCTGTACTAATATTCTGACCCGAACTATGACTGCCGGTCATTCTTAATGCAAGATTGTTATCTTCTCCTGTCAACGGTACTGTTGAAAACGGTACATCACCGGTTGCCCGGGGATTAACTTCATCGCCCCAAGCGCTTAAATTATAACTGTTGCTTGAGTAATCGAGGTACCAATTATCATTAGTACCCGAATGAGCAACTCCAGCTGTTCCTTCTTCGAAACGCCAGTAAGCGATTGTGTGAGTAACAGGTTGCGGCGGCGGAGCATTGGTAGGTCCTGAAATGGCGGCACCGAACATTATTTCATCCATTTCCCCTTTAAAATAATGTGTTGAATTCAAATCACTGCCGGCATATACATCTGAACTTGATGTTGACATTCCGTTATTTAATTCAACAGCATCTGTTTGATTATTAATAGTAATGGAAGCTATATTATCATAGACTTTAAAATTAACATCATACCATTTATTTGAATGTAAATCCACTGAAGATTGTACATCTGTGTAAGCTGTTCCGGCAGAATTTAACACACGGAAGAGAAGATTACCTTTTCCCCAACCGTTATTTTTCAAGTATAGTTTCCAAGGTCGAGAAACAAGAATTGCCGCGTAATTATCATTTAATGATGGCAAATCCGTCCATTTTAATGAAACGTTGCCGGAAAAAGAATTACTATCATTCACCCAACCGGAAACGGCGGTTATATTGTCATTTTTACCGTCAAATTTAAAACAGTTCCCGCCTTTTGGTGAATTTGGAATCAAAGAAGGCGCGCTTGCATGAGTGTGTAAACGTTTGTAGTTTAGAAGGGGCCAGGTATAGCTTCTTCCGGATGAATGATCGTCATCACTTGCCACCCAATATCCGCCCGGAACATAAGAATTATCGCAATGCCAGAGTCCTTTATTAATTGTTTTATCCGCGAAGCCGCCGATACTGTTTTTACCTATCCAGCTGGTTTTTATACTTCCAACTGAAAAACTCTGATTGAACACACCGCCCACTGTAGGGTCAAGCCCGCCGGTATTCATATCTGTAAGATAGAAATTATTACTTAGCACAATGCTCTGAGTTTCATTTTTCGGTGAATAAACCGATAAGAACTCGCTATCGGAATCTATAACATAATCATCGTCAACATAAACGTGGACACCCATATTCTTGCAGACATTTCTTAAGAATTTTGTCGGAATACCGGCGATGCCACAATAAAAAGACTTGAATCCCAAATAGTCCATGACAGCCAATCCGGTATACACTTTCCCGTAATAAGTCCCTATTTGTACCGCGTTACCCGGACCGGCAACACCCCAATAAATATCATAAGTGATATTCTGGTCTTTTGTCTCGTAAATGCTTGAATTTCCCCTGTCAACAATAGAGGGTTTGAAACTTGTACCGCCAATTCCGTTATTCCACGGATTGGCTGATGAAGCGGACACAACATTAATTCGCGCGGAAACATTATTAAACTGCGTCATATCAAATCCGGTTAAGTCTTCTATGTTTTCCGTTGCCGCGCCGTTCTCGTTAAAATAGCCTGCCCCATGAAACCATATTGCCGCTTTGCCTGACAAAGCGGAATGCAGCGTGCTTCTCTCGCTTGTCGTTAAATAATTCGCGCCGAGAAATATATTAACTTTCGGCAATGTTACCGTACCATCAAGAACATCGCTCAATAAATAAATATTAAACGGAACGCCCATTCGATAAAGCCGTGTTCTCAAAGAATAACACAACGGTTCCAAAAAGTCATCATTGCAAGCAAGATAGTATGGACTTCTTTCATCGACTATCACGGCAACTTCAGGATTCCACGGAGATTTTTCGCCAAGCTGGCCTTTATAAATTGAATGCAGTTTGGAGATATTCTGCCAAATCTCGGATGAGTTCAGCCATCCGCGATTATGTAAATCCATATACCAAGTTCCCATTCTGCGACACAAAATATGAGCGAAATTATTCGCGTGCGCGTTCTGTGTCAATGCCAATGTTGGATAATTTCCATCAATTTCATAATCCGAACTGGTATCAAGATAAGTTTTATTATCATTCTCATTAAACCACATTTTCCCCGCTTTCCTTATGGAATCTACCGGGGACATAAATGCGTCTATCCCGCCGCCGCGACGGTTAACATAACTGGTTGGTCCGGCAATTATATCAATATTGGGAGATTGAAGTAATTTCTTTAAAGCGAGATGACCTGTAACAGCCGGTCCTTTCGGTACAGCCGTTAATTCAAAGGTATAACCGTAAAAAGTAGCGACTAATTTATTTCCGGATGTTACACTTTTCACTTCTGCCGCCATAAGGTCAATTGTTTCCGGCACAAGTTCATTTTTATACTGATAAAAATCAATTGTTTTCATTTCCGTTGTGGGATTTCTGAAAAAATCACTCGCGGAATTTGAACGTTCGGACGTTATCGGCAGGGTGATGGTGGAGAAAGTTACCGAGCCGTCATTCCAGGCGTTTCTCAATGCCGTTTCGGTTCCGTATTTATTTTGTGCCCAGTTGGAAAAGCCGAGCCGCATATTTTCGGAATAGCCTGAAAACACATTATCCCAAGAGCGTTCATAAAACCATTCGCCTGTTTCCATTAAAGTTAAGTGATAGCCGATAACGTTATTTCCGAATTTACTTTCGCAATGTTGAACGAATTCTCTTAATTTCCCTTTAATATAATTTCTCCATTTTTCCGATGCGAGACAAATTCTGTCTGTTAAACCGTCGCTGAATTCCATCTTTATATCAGGATTTTCGTCTATATACCATTGCTTGGGATACAAATAAATACGCGGTATCACCATCGCGTTACAATCAAAATTAGTTACCGCGTTTACTACATCATCAAGCACATACCACCATGTATAATTCTTATCAAACATTATGTTAAAACTTATCGGGAATGTGTAAATATGCATATTCGCGTTAGTCATATATTTCGCTTGCTGTACAAATTTACAGTTGGGATCAGAAGTTAAATCCTCCGCGTAACCGTAAAACATCATCGGCACAGTCGGCTTGCCATTTATAAAAAGTGTAGGCGAGCCGTTATAATCTTCAACCTTAGCCACCGTATTTGCATAAGTTGAAGAAAAGCAAGAGAATAAAATCAAAAATGTAAAAAGCACTTTTTTCATATAAATCAATTTTTATGCCACTAAAACACTTAGGAGCGCCGAGTTTTTAAATCGCACTATTTTTTGTATTCCTTACTGTCCAAAACAGCATTTTTAAAAAATTAACATCCAATAATAGTGTAATACTTTACAAATATTTTCTTAGATGATTGGTAAATAATAAACAGTAAATAATAAATGATAAACAGTAAGGTTCGGGAACAACATTCCCCCATCTTATCTCATCCATGTCGCCTTGGAACGTGCGTGACGGCACCCAAAACGAATTACCTATTACAACATAATCCATTTCAGCACTTTTCATTCCTGTGAGCGATTTCGTGTCTGTTTGAAACCCGCCGCTTTCACTTCCAACGGTCAAAATCTCGTTATTGTTTGAGACCGATAGAGTCAGATGATACCATTCACCGAGGTTAAGAATTTTAGTTGAGCTCAAGAATTGTCCGTCAATTGCCGTTTTATAAACTATTGTTAAAATTTTCCCTTGCGAACTACCGACATTTTGAACATAAACTTTTATCGGGTCAATCATCAATACACCCATATAATTGTCGCTCATCGATGGCAATCCGTCAAGTCTAAATGCCAAGTCAAGATACATATTATCAGCGTCCCGCCAACCATTAGTAATAATTATAGCATCTCCGCCGTCAAAGTGGAGATAATCGCCGGTATAAGGTGAATTGGTTTCAAAACCCGGCATAGTGGAATCGTCTCTCGCAATATGCCAATAATCATTTGATGAGTTCATTATCGGTGAACAGGCAGTCCTTCCGCTTGAATTATCATCCGGAGTGATAAAGCAGTCAGGCGAACCGTCAGCCCAAGTGTTTGTAATTACCGAATCGCAGTGTAAAAGGCCAAGATTATTTATATCATCGGTATAGGGAGGAACAGGTTCAGGAGGAGGTACATTTCCACCTCCGGAATCCAAAACCAAGACCCAATCATTTCCGTCAGATGCCGAGCCCGCCGGGTCAAATGTGTGAATTGGCGCTCCTGTTCCGCTTGGAATGGCCGAGCCCGCACTGCTCCACGCACCTGAACGCGGGTTAAACCATTGTGCATTCATTGCCGGACCTGCCAGCAGGTACATTTTAACGGAAATATCACGGCCGTTTGCGCTATAAACAAGAGTTTTTTTTCCATCGGATGTTCTTGTAGCAAGGATGTAAGAGGAAGTGGATTCACTCGACATCCCACCTGTATCTCCGTTTAAAATGGACTGGTCGGGAATTCTGTTTAAATATTCATCATTATTCCACGAAGTCATTAGAGTGGATAAATATTGTAAGTCAAGTGCTCCGGGGTCATTCAAATTGTCTTTCCAATCGGAATCCAAGCCCCAAATGCTCATATTCCCGTATGTGTTTCCAAAGGCTCCTGCAAAGACGGTTTGATATGCCTGAAAACGAGTTTGCCAGTCCGAGAAGCCGTTAAAGCCTTCGTATCTCCCCTCAAACAACCAAGTTGGTTTAACCGGTGTAAGTCCATAATCATGATTAACAGAATTTATTTCGTCACTCGGCTGGTCTTGAATGGAATTAAAAGACAGCCAGCTGTCATTTTGGAACCACTCCGAAGAATTAGGAGCCCATTTACGAGGATGATAACTCATCAGCAATTTTGAATAATCGGCATTACCGTCATGATTGGTAACACCGGAAATACCATCAGCGAGCCCTTCAGCGATTGCCCTGAAGACAGGTCGGCTGTCATGGGAACCGTTTACCGCGCTCCTGTCTCCGCCAAGCATCCAGACAATATTAGTTTTATATCTAAATCTACCGGCAAGCCAATTGGCATACAAATAGCCGTTAGTGGTATCAAGCAGAATTTCAGAATTAAGCGCGCCGCCGTAACTGCCGACAACAGTATTTCCCCAAGCCGGCAATAAAATCACGTACAGACCTTTTTCATATGCCTGGTCTATAATATATTCTACATTATCCCAATAATCATACTCAGTTGAATTGTTAGGATTATTGCCCGGAGTTATAATTGGCTGCAAAGGATCATATTTTCCTGCTACAATTTGAAACGGTTGGTCTCCATATTGATTTGCTATCGGAGTTTCATCAGGAAAAGCCACCATACCAAAAGCGTTAAACTTCTGAGATTGTCGAGTGGTTATGTAATAAGCGACATCCGGGCGATTAAGTTTCCAAGCGATATGCCATGCTGTATCCCCATTAAGAAAAACGGGATTACCATCGGCTGTAACTAAAAATCTGTTGTTGCTGCTGATTTTCAATGATTTTATTGCAGCCACAGACATATTACACGTTAGTAACCAAAATACTGTTATAACAATTGAAACAATAATACTTTTTTTCATAATAATTTAAAGTTTTTTAAATAAATTAATAAGAAAGCTTTTATCTTTTTACGGACCTAATAAATGAAACTGCATTTGTCGGATCGGTACCCGCTAACCATTCTGAATAGTTATCAAAAGAGTCGCCGTCCGAATCAATAAAGCCCTCAAGAACGCTTACCGGCAATCCGTATTTTATCAGCCAGTTTGCCGGAACGGCTCCCGCGGCTAATTTGCCAAATAGCGGACGGTGATCGGATGCCAGTTGTTCGTCAATAACTTTTGTACGAGGAGTCGGGCCGTAAACTTTGATATTACCGCGAGTTAAAATGTAATCGATTTTTCTTGTTGGTTTAGCCGCGTTAAAGGTATAAACTTTAGCTTCGTCCGAAAAATGGAATCCCGCATTCAGAAATAATTTAATGGGAATTTGATAAGGTTTTGAGTTAAGATCACCTGCTATAATGACAGGATGCTTGACTTTCTTCAAATCATAAATCAATTTTGCAACCTGATTGGAACGAGCGCTTTCATTCTCGTGAGCAAGATGTGTAGATATAAATGAAACTGTTTGAGTATGTCCTGAAACATCCGGTACTTTCACTTCAATTTCGATTGCGATTCTAGGCTCTTCCTTATTTTTGTGAGGTAAATTGTGATAAATGGTTTTTTGTATCGGATATCGCGAGAGAAGCGCTTCTCCGTATGCTCCTTTGCCGCGATTTTCCGGCGCGCGTTTGTCGAGAGTTTTATAGAAACGATTTCCCATACCCAGCACATCGCCCAAATATTTTGCTTGTTTTACTCCGCCGCTGCGATAAGCATTTGAATCAACTTCTGAAAGAGCAACTAAATCAGGAACTAACGGTTTAATGACATCAACAGTTCGTTTAATGTCCGTTTTATAATCCATGCCTAAACCTCTTCTAATATTGTAAGCAAGCACACGAATAGGAGCCGAAGATGTATAACTGCTTGGAACCGGAACCACACGCAACATCATTCCGTTATTTTTCGGCACCACGTCAAAATCCAGCAAAAGATTGGGGCACGCGTTACTAAAAGTCATTCCTGTAGTAATTATATTTTTATCGCTTCGGATAATTTCATAAGCACGCTTTGCATTAGGATTAAAATCAGGTGAGGAATTAATAATTAAAGTTACGTTAGTAAGAAAAACTTCATCGGGAGATTTAATCAATGCGGAATCATTTGTATTCAAATAAATTTTAATTATTGAGTTTGTCTCATAAATTATATTAGTAAATTGTTTGGAAATTAATTTACTTTTGTTATTACTACAACTTATCAATGTAAAGATTATTAAACAAGAGCCAAAAAGTACCATTAGTTTCAGAGTATTTTTTTTCATAATTAACAGTGTTTTATTTAGGTTAATCGTACCGTTTTTTATTTTTATCAAGTTATAATTTAATTCTTATTTTTACGGAAGGCAAGTAAAGCTAAAGCAATCCCGCTAATAATTAAAGACGGTTCAGGAATTTCAACTGATAAACATTTTTAAATTTTTTAATATTATACCACAAAGGAAAATATAAATATACTACAACACGCTACGTTTTAGCACTATTTGACAAAATAACACGAGATTGTTTGTGTTCCAAGTGTGAAAGTACAACAACTTTAACTTGAAAATAATTTGTTTCAAACATACTTCCGGTTAAAATTTCAGCTACGGTATAAGCCTTTAAGTAAAGGGGTGTAAGAGTTAAAATTATAATAAATAAAAAGAAGCGACTATATGATATTCATAAAAAGCATATAGCCGCTAAATTAATAAATATATATTTTTTTATATCATATATTTTATTTTCTGCGGAAAGCGAGTAAAGCTAAAACAATTCCACCGAAAATCGTCGTCGGTTCGGGTATGGTTCCGAGGAACTGTGATTCCGGTAATGCTGTATCACTAATGCGTACCTCATCAATAAGCGCGGTAACATAAGCGTCAGGATAAGCGCTGGACCATCTGCCCGCGCCAATCGACCATTTGGCCGTATCAGCGTAAAGAGCGCCGCCGGAAACGCTTTGAGATCCTGCAACTTGATATGGTTGGTTAAAATCGGATTGAATATAAGAAGTTGCTGTGGCTCCGTCACAAACACATGCTATACGGCACCACTGGTCAGCCGGAAGATTACCTGCACGAATATCATGTTTGGTTCCCGCACCGTCAAAGATAGTAAATTGCAATAAATTACCTGCGCGAACTTTAATTGTGAAAGTCGGATCACCTGCAGCACTTGGCCGCCCGTCTTTTGCTAAAATGGATTTTGTAGAACCAGAGTTGACTTTTACCATACATTCAACGGTAATACCGCTCGAAAAATCGTTTGTATTGACATACGCATCATCGGCTGTGCTAATACACGTATTTGAACCAGCGTTGAATGACAATGATAGAAGATCAGGTGCACCGGTTTGCGGAACAAGGCTTGTCGGCACATCGCCTGATGCCACAGGATTATTTGGAATATCAAGACCGTCAGTACTCCAAACGCTCATGTTGTTGTTACCGGCTGAATCAGCATAGTAGTCGTCATTTGTGCCGAGGTTCTGCCCGTCGGCTGTTCCTTCTTCAAAGCGCCAATAAGCGACAGTCGCTGCATTGACCGCCAGAGAAGCGAACATAATTGTTATAAGAGCCAGAGCTAACTTTTTCATTTTTCCCTCCTTTGTTTTGTTATTAATTATAATTTATATATTAAAGTAAGTATTTATTAAACTCACCTTTCATTATTATATATGATAATTTACCGCCTTCGTAGAAAAAACAATCCAAGCAGGCTCATCAATCCCAAAATTACCGGTTCCGGTATAACAGTATATTCAGTTCGCTCTTCCGTTTCGTTATAAAACTCCTTAATCATGTTCCCGGGATCCGTTGTTGTAATAAAACCATTATCAACAAAATTAAAATCTGTCTGATCGCCATCGATCCATAAAACACTTGTATCCAGAATATTAATTACAGAATTACTATTATTATAAGAAAATGAAGGAGTATTGTCTAAATGCAAAAAACCGTTTTGACTGATTATAACTTCTCCTTTATTAGGCGAAATTCCAATCTCTATGGAATCTTCAACTTCCATATTCCCACCGGTAATATAAAGTTTACCGGCACCTGTGCCGGCACCGCGCCCGATTACCAGTTGATGAGCGATTATTGACCCGCCGTTAGTTACAGTTAAAGTTCCCGGACCGTCTGAGCCGACACCCAACATGACCGGAACATAATCATTTGTTATGAAACAATCAATTATAGGCATGGTTACATGATCGCCATTACCGTTATTTATTAAACCACGCTCATCGAAAGATTGCGGTGGTGTACCGTAAGGGGCGTCAACACCACCTACTTTCCAACTGAAGCCGTTGGTGTAATAGCCGTTTCCGCCGTATCGGGTTCCGCACCACCAAATGGTTGCAGCTTGCGCGCTAACCGCCATTAAAGTTGTAATGGTAACGAATGCCAAAAGTTTTTTCATAATTTATGTCCTTTGTTTAATTAATGTAAGTTGTTTTTGAGTTGCAAATTTAAATTTTTTTAATTATATCAATAAAATATATTACATGATATAACAATCTGCTTAGTTTTGACACAATAAGCTAAGGTTTTCGCTTTTTATCTATTTAAATTGAAAGTTCACCGATATTAATTGAATATTATTTTTTACCATTTAGACACTAATTTTCCTCCTTTGGCGGACTTTCAGCCACTGATTTTTAATTATAATTTTGCCGCGCCCCGCGTATGCTTGGGGTCAATAAATTTATTTTTTAAATTTTTTCACTATCATCCCACAGACTTTAAAATAACAATTAAAACATCAATAAACACAATGCTTTACATTCGATTTTCCGGAAAGCAATATTTGATTTTTAAATTTTGACAACAGAATTCTTTTTTTAGTGTTCTTAGTATCTTAGTGGTTTAAAATAAAAAGTTCTTAGACTATAAAAGTTTAATCCCGTATACGCGGGACACTTCGCGAGTTCTAACGAAAAAATAATTAACCACAAAGGCTCAAAGTTCACGAAGAAGAAATCGAAAAAATAATATTCATTATGTGATGATTCTTTTTCTATGTGATGATAATG
>Ga0164318_10005408_pt1 | contig 12345 bp, 12 predicted proteins | sample GuaBasSedimGuay9_FD_113734 | JGI IMG/M metagenome (GOLD analysis project Ga0164318, IMG submission 113734) | Subseafloor sediment microbial communities from Guaymas Basin, Gulf of California, Mexico - Guay9, Core 4571-4, 0-3 cm | ecosystem: Environmental > Aquatic > Marine > Hydrothermal vents... | reverse complement strand
CTCCTCGTCCGCTATGTCCTTCAATACCTTCTTCGCCAAGGCGTCCTCGGTCGCATCTGCGAGGGCCTCGTAGAGGTGGACCGCCTCCTCCTCGGCCGAGAGACACATCCTCAGCGCCCTGGTCAACTCACCCTTTGTCATCTTCCTCGTCGGCACCATGCCGCTGAACGGATTCACGAACTCGGCCATCGTTCCCCCTTAGGTTTGAATCCTTCCCTCAGACACTCCTCGCACACGCCGTAGAAACATATATATACCCTCTCCACCTTGTTGCCGTCCATAGTCTCCATGTCGAGCACGGGACAGTCCGGTATCGGACAGGTCTCGGCCACGTCCCAAACCCTTCCGCAGACCCTGCAGAAGAAGTGGGGATGTGGCTTGGTGTTGGTATCGTAGCGGCGCTCCTGCCTGGGAAAGCTCAGTTCCTGCACGAGCCCAAACCTGTGAAAAACTTCTAAAGTATTGTACACTGTGGCTAAGGAGAGGGTAGGGTACCTTTCCCTGAGGTGGTTGTACAGATCCTCCGCTGTCGGATGGACCTTCCCTATCTCATCCAGAGCCTCCAGTACTGCCGTCCTCTGGATGGTCATAACTACACCCTTTTCCCTGAGGAACTGTACCTTTCGTTCTACGTCCGGTCTCATACCCGATGATGAATATAATACAAATTTATATAAAAATCAAGAATGTTTCTAAAATGATGCCACGTATAACCCCTTCGAGATCCTAAGGGGGGAAAACGCTAAATAGGTTATAGATTCAGCCTCTATGTGGCACGAGGGAGATGGTACCCAAGGGGCACCTCTGCACGCACATGCCACATCCTTCGCACCTGTCGGTGATCTTGTAGCGGTCGCCTTCGAGCTCTATTGCGAAGTGGATGCATACCCTCTCGCAGAGCCCGCATCCCACGCCGCACCCGCAGGAAAGGCACCTTTCCGCCTCCCTAAGGACTTCCTCCTCCGAGAGCGTTCCCACGACCTCAGAGGGGGACCTCCTCCGCTCCGAAGGGTCGGCCGTTGGTATCCCGACCCTCGGCCTCCTCTCCCTCTCCCAGCTCCTGCCTAAGACCTTGAGCTTGTCGACTTCCCTGAGGGTGGGAGCCTCCACGTTCATCTCTTCACCCCTCAGGTACCTGTCCATGGCCTCGGCCGCTCTCCTCCCCGATGCGACGGCCTGGACCACCGAGGCCGGGCCCGAGACGAGGTCCCCCCCAGCGAACACGCCGGGGATTCCAGTGTAACCCGTGTCCGGGTCCACGTCCACCGTCCCGTCCGGTCCTAAGGGAAGTCCGGGGATGGGCTCCGGCACCTGGCCCACGGCTACGATGAGGGTGTCCAACGGAAGTTCGTAGCAGGAGGAAGGAACGGGTTCCGGCCTCCTCCTTCCTCCCTCGTCAGGCTCCCCCAACGTGTGGGGTAGGCACCTCACCGCCCTCACCCTACCGTCTCCGAGGACTTCGACCGGGAGGGTGAGGTACAGGATCCTGACGCCCTCCTCCTCGGCCTCCTCCACCTCCCAGGACGCGGCGGGCATCTCGTCCTTCGTCCTCCTGTAGAGGAGGAAGACCTCCTTCGCCCCGAGCCTCAGGGCCGTGCGGGCTGCATCTAAGGCCGTGTTCCCCCCACCTACGACCCCCACCCTCTTCCCCACCTCCACATCTCCGCCGAGGTGCACCCTCCTGAGGAGGTCCAGGGCTTGGACAACGCCTTCCTTTCCCTCCCCGGGAACTCCCAGGGGAATGCTCCTGTGGGCTCCCGTCCCCACGAACACGGCGTCGTACTCCCTCCTCAGCTCGTCTAAGGATACGTCCTTCCCCACCTCGATCCCGGTCCTTATCTCCACCCCCATCCCCTCTATGCGTTCGATCTCCTTCCTCAGGACCTCCCTGGGGAGCCTGTATTCGGGTATCCCCACGGCCATCATCCCTCCCGGTACAGGAAGGGCCTCGTATACCACGACCCTATGTCCCTTCTTGGCCAGGTCGTGAGCCACTGTGAGCCCTGCGGGGCCGGCCCCAACCACGGCCACCTTCTTCCCCGTCGGGGGAGCGGTCCGGGGACCTCCTGGGGAAGGTTCCTCTCCCCCCATTCCAAGACGAACCTTTTAAGGGCCATTATCGCTATGGGTTCGTCCATGTCCCCCCTCGTGCAAGCATCCTCGCAGGGGTGGTAACACACCCTCGCAAGCACGGACTGGAAGGGGTCCACCGAGCGGATCATCTCCAAGGCTTTGGCGAATTCCCCCTTGGAGAGGTAATGGATGAAAGCCTGTACGGGCACCTTCACAGGACATGCGAACTTACAGGGGGCGGTGGGGGAGGGGTCTATCTTGGCGTCGAACCTGTGCCTCCTGTCTATCTCATACATGCCCAGAATCTTGCCTACGACCTTCCCCCTGAAGTCTTCGGGCCTTGCATATCCCTTCTCCTCCATGTGCCTTTCAAGGCCCCTTACAAGCTCCTCTATGAACCCGTAGCCGTTGAAGAATATCGCCGTGCACACCTGGACCACGGTCGCACCTACAAGTATGTACCTTACCACATCCTCCCAACAGCTCACCCCTCCGGATGCAGCTATGTCCAACTTAACCTCGGGATATATCTGGCTTATCCACCTCAGGGGATACTGTATCGCCCAGGGGCCACCGTGCCCTGTGTAGCCTCCCGGCATCTCGATCTCTTCGGTATGTACGTTCACATCTAAGGCCGTCATCCTGTTGAATATCGTGACCCCCTGGACGCCTATCCTCTCCACCTCCTTCACGACACCTATGGGGGATGTGAGCATGGAACTTACCTTCACCACGATCGGCAGGGATACCGCCTCCCTTATAAGGCGCACCGTGCGGAATATGGTCTCTTCGACCCTCTTTCCCCTGAAGGTTATGGAGCCGTGGGGGCACGATGTGTTTATCTCCAAGGCGTCGGCCCCGGCCTCCTCTAAGAGTTGAGCGGCTTTAACCCAACCTTCGTCCGTCACACAAAGTATGCTCGGGATCACCTTTATCCTGAGCTTGGCCTTAGCGTCCGCCACTTCCTGAGCGTACCTCTCTATGTCGAACTTGCTCGCCTGCTCGTAGGATATGAAGGTCACGCTACCTTCCCCTCCGAGCCTCCTGCGGAGTATCCTGTAGCGTGGTGTGGGGGAGGACCTCATGACCTCCTCCTCGGCGTAGGACTTGACCACCACGGCCCCGGCCCCGTGCTCCTGGCAGAGCCTCATCTTCTCCACGGTCTCGGTGAGGCCGGAGGATGCCACGACTATGGGGGTCTCAAGCTCGAGGCCCACATATCTCGTCCTGAGGTCTGGCATATATCCTCCTCTCCAAGAGGGTCCTCCTGAACCATCCCACTGTCTCCTCTATGACCAAATTTTCGTAGTCCGTTCCGGTGTACGTGTGGTCCGCCCCTTCTATCACGACCCTCTCGCACGGGAGCCTATAGCTCTCTAAGACCTCCTGGTACTCCTCGGAGGCCATGGGCGGGACCGTCCTGTCCTCGGAGCCGTGGATTATGAGCACGGGGCCTTTGACCAAGCGTATCTCCCTTAAAGGTTTGATCCTATGAAGTTCCTCCCAGAAGGCCCTCCCGAACCTAAAGCCCTCATATTCCACCGGAAACTTGTCCACCTCCACTCCCTTGACCGCCATAAGTCTCTCGAAGGTCTCCTTGAGCCTGGATACCGGGGACCAGAGAACTAAGGACCTCACCAAGGGGCTCCTTCCGGCCACACATGCGGCCACCGCTCCTCCGAGGCTGAGGCCCAGAAGGCCTATCCTGTTCCTGTCCACCTCCGGCCTTTCGGAGAACCACTCCAAGCTCCTGAGCCCGTCCGAGATCTCCCCCGAGACCGTCATATCCTCGAAGTCCCCCTCGCTGTCGCAGGAGTTCCTGAAGTCGAACCTGAGGACCGTAAACCCCTCACGACACAGCCTCCTTGCGAGCTTGACGAATATCCAGTGGTCCTCCGACTTGTTACCCGTGCATCCGTGGAAGAGCACGACGCCTGGATGGGGTCCCCCTCCATCGGGAACGTGCAGGATCCCGACCATCTGCTGGCCCTCGTTTGTGAAGGTCACGGGTCGTTCCATGTCAGCGCACCAGGGCTATCTTCCCCTTCCTGCTCCTTCCCCCGTACCTCAGGAGGTAGATGTAGATGCCGCTTGCGACGGGCTTGCCTTCCGAATTACGACCATCCCAGGATAACTTCCCGTTCCCGGGGGGAAACTCTTCTTCGTGCTTCCATATCTGTCGTCCTAATATGGTGTATATCTCCATGCTCACCTTCCCGGGTTTGCTTAGATGGAAACGGACGGAGAGCTCCCCCTCCTCCGGGAGGAAGGGGTTGGGTAGGGGAAATCCTACAAGCTGCTTGGATGTGCCAGTCGTGTCCCCTGCGGATGTGTCGTAAGAGGCGAGATATCTGTACCCATAATTCCCCTCCGTGACCCCTACGGCCCCTATCCACGTAACTTCCTCCTCCCCCTCCATCCTGCTTTCTCCTGCTCCTGCGGGCCACCACTCCCCGTCCGAAACGAACCATCCCTTCCACACCCCGGGCTCCGGTAGGGAGAGGAGGAGACTCATCGCCCCTCCCCTCGGGAGGAACCTGTGGTAGACCGATGCCAGGTACGGCAAGCTTCCCCGCCCGGAGTCCGGCAGGGTGTGCTCCTCAGTGCGCACCTCGGGGTAGTTCTCCCCTTCTTCGTAGAAACCCGGCCTCGCCCTGCTCCCCGTGAAGTAGTTCCAAAGGGCGAACTCTCCCATAACCTCCCTCCATCCGCCAGGGAGCACCCCCTCCCATATCTCCAGGTCCATCCTCTGGGTCCTGCCGATCTGTTCCCACATCCTCCTTATTATGTCCCTCCCGAACCTCTCCTCCAGGAAATGTGCGAACACCGAAGCCCCGTACTCGTGTGCCCCGTCGCACCAGTTCAGAGGTACCTCGGGATGGTTGAAGAAGAAGGGGAGGTAGTTGTAGTAGTCGTTCACATCGTCGTAGGCCACGTCCTCCATCCAAGTTGAAGATATCTCCATCCACCACTCCCATCCGCTCCTTCCGTAGTATGTATAGTGTATCATGTGGAAGAACTCGTGCGCTGCGGTTACGTGTACAGCGTCCAACCCTTTGGTAGGGAACACGAAGTCCTGGAAGTCGTTGTCCATCTCTATGTAGCTCGTAGAAGAGTTCCCCACCCTCCTTTCAGGATTGGTGAACCCGTAAGTGTTCACCATGTCGTGGAGGTACACGTCCCATGCGTCGTCCCCTCCCTCACCTCCGTCCTTTATAGGTTCAGGGTATCCTAAGATCTCCACCTCGAGCACGTATACGCTGTCGAAGGTCGAGGCCACCTCCTGGACGAAGTCCGGGACCCCGTCCCCGTCCTTATCTTCGGTGGGGACAGCGTCGCTGCCTTCCGTGGTGTAGTGCACCCTGAAGAGGCCGGAGGGGCTGAGGTAGGACTTGGGAAGTTGAGGCCTAGAAAAGAGGAAGCTCAGGGCCACCTTTGCGTTCCGGCTGAGGTAAGGTTCGTAGAACTTCACCGAGGAAACTACCGGGGTCAGACACTTCACGAACTTCCCCTGGCGACCGGCAGCGAAGATGCTCAGAGCGATGTCCTCCAGGGCCGATATATTCCCGTATGAGCCAGTGGAGAGGAGCGAAACCGCCGCCAGACCTTTGAGCAAAAAGCCCAACATATTGTTGGGCTTAACCATATTTGAACCTGTGGACATGATCGTATCCCGCCGGTCACTCGGTCCTTCCGTCTATCTTGCCCACCTCTATCTGCAACTCCTCCCTGTTCACTATCCTCTCCACCCTACCGTCCCTTATCCACAGCACCCTGTCGGAAACGCTCAACATCTTGTGGTCGTGGGTGGCGGAGATTATGGTCACCCCGGACTCTTCGTTCATCTGCTTGAGGAGTTCTATTATCTCCGTGCCGGTCTTAAGGTCGAGGTTCCCCGTCGGCTCGTCCGCTAATATTATCGCTGGGTCGTTCGCCATGGCCCTCGCCACTGCCACCCTCTGCTGCTGACCTCCGGAAAGCTCGTAAGGCTTGTGGAGGAGCCTGTCCCCGAGCCCGACCCTCTCTAAGAGGGCCGCCGCCTTCTCCCTGGCGTCGTCGCTCGTCATCCGAGCGAATATCATGGGAAGCATCACGTTCTCCAAGGCGCTCATCACGGGGATGAGGTTGAAGGTCTGGAATATGTAACCTATCTTCCTGCACCTGAGCCAGGCAAGCTCGTAAGCGTCGAGCTGTGCGACGTCCACCTCGTCTATGTACACCCTTCCTGATGTAGGCTTGTCGAGCCCCCCTATCATGTTGAAGAGCGTGGTCTTGCCTGAGCCGGATGGTCCCATTATCGAGATGTACTCCCCGGCGTAGACCTCCAAGGTTATCCCCTTGAGGGCTTCGACCTCCACAGCTCCCATCTGGTAGACCTTCCTCACATCTTCGGTCCGGACCACGGTCTGTCTCGCCATATTATCCACCTCCTACCTATCCACCCTCATCGCCTCCACAGGCTCCATCTTTGCCGCAACGTATGCCGGATATATCGCCGCAACCACCGATATCACCGAACCTATCAGGAGCGATAGTCCTCCCCAGCGGAGCACGGCCAGCCACGGGAAGTACTTGAGCACAGCCGAGCCGTAGCTTCCCAGGCCCATAACGACCGAAAGCAGCAGCCCTAAGGATATCCCCACCAACGTTCCCACGACCCCTTGAAAGGAGGACTCCAGGAGGAAGATCTTTATGATGAAGGAATCCAACGCTCCGAGGCACTTCATGGTCCCTATCTCACGGAAGCGTTCCGTCACGGACATGAGCATCGAGTTCCAGATCCCCACCAGGCACACTAAGAGCGAGAGCACCACGAGCCAAGTGTTCCTCGCCCTCTCCTCGTGGACGGCCTCGGAGTCGAGGTCGAGCCCCTTCGCCTGGAGCACGGACTGCACCCTCGGGTCGTCCACGTGACGGAGCTTGTCCAGGACGGCGTTGGACGTGCCTATAGACATAAGGAAGGCTATGGCTAAGATTATACCGCTCATCGTTATCAAAGACCTCCCAAGCCTCACCCTTATGCTCTTGGCGCTCAATTCTATAGCCTTGCTAAGGGGAAGCACTATCTGCTGACCGACCTCCTTCGGCATGGGACCCTCCTAAAGTTGTGCCTTAGCCCTGCAGAACCTTCTGACCCTCCTGACCAATATCCAGACCAACACCCCAAGGGCCACATACTGGAGCAAGGGGAATATGGCCCCCTTCCAGCCCAGTATCCTGGGCCAAAGGGTGAGGAGGGAGAGGATTATGAGTCCGTCCTCTATCCAGATCCCTCTGGAGCGTCTATACATATCAGCCCCCCTTTATATCCGCCGACTCCACGAGGACCAACACCCTATCCTCCACCACCTCCAGGACCCCCTCCCCGACACGAAGGACGCTCTCCCGACCTTCCTTGAAGTACGAAAGCTCCCCCCCTCCGAGGGCCGAGAGGAAGGTGATGTGTCCGGGCAGGACCTCGAAGTACCCCTCCACGCCCGGCGCTACTACAGAGTCCACCTCATCCCGTACGACGACGCCCTGGGGGGTTATCACCTCCAACAACAGAGCCATCATTTCAACTCCTTGGCCTTCTGAAGGGCCTCGTCTATGGTCCCGACCATGTAGAAGGCCTGTTCGGGGAGGTCGTCGTACTCCCCCTCCACAAGACCTTTGAACCCCTTCACGGTCTCCTCCAAGGGGACGTATTTGCCGGGAATCTGGGTGAACTGCTCCGCCACGAAGAAGGGCTGGGTGAGGAACCTCTGGATCCTCCTCGCCCTTGCGACTATCACCTTGTCCTCGTCCGAAAGCTCCTCCACCCCGAGGATCGCTATTATGTCCTGAAGTTCTTTGTACCTCTGAAGTATCCTCTGGACCTCCCTGGCGACCCGGTAGTGCTCCTCCCCGACTATCCTCGGGTCCAGCATTCGGGACGTGGACTCCAAAGGGTCCACCGCAGGGTAGAACGCCTGGCTGAAGAGGGAACGGGAAAGCACCGTGGTGGCGTCCAAGTGTGCGAAGGTCGTGGCGGGAGCTGGGTCAGTCAGGTCGTCGGCCGGGACGTATATGGCCTGGACCGAAGTTATGGCCCCCCTGCGTGTGGAGGTTATCCTCTCCTGGAGTTCCCCCATCTCGGTAGCGAGCGTGGGCTGGTACCCTACGGCGGAGGGCATCCTCCCCAAAAGGGCCGAGACCTCCGAACCTGCCTGGGTGAAGCGGAAGATGTTGTCAATGAATATCAGGATGTCCCTCCCCTCAACGTCCCTGAAGTATTCCGCCACGGTAAGGGCCGCAAGCCCCACCCTGAGCCTGGCTCCCGGAGGTTCGTTCATCTGGCCGAATATGAGGGCCGTGTTCTTGAGCACCCCGGAACGCATAAGGGCGAGCCATAGGTCGTTCCCCTCCCTCGTCCTCTCCCCCACCCCTGCGAACACGGAAAGGCCCTTGTGGCGCATAGCTATGTTGTGGATGAGTTCCATGATTATCACGGTCTTGCCCACGCCGGCCCCTCCGAAAAGTCCGGTCTTCCCACCCCTGGCGTAGGGCTCGAGAAGATCTATGACCTTTATCCCGGTCTCCAAGATCTCGTTGGAAACGCTCTGCTCCGATATGCTCGGGGGGGGGCGATGTATGGGCCAGCGCTCCTCGGCCTCTATGGGACCGAGCTCGTCTATGGGCTCGCCCACCACGTTCATGAGCCTTCCCAACGTCCCGGGCCCCACGGGGACCGTTATAGGTCCTCCCGTGTCCTCGACCTCCATGCCCCTTACAAGGCCGTCCGTGGAATCCATGGCCACACATCTGACGGTATCCTCACCTATGTGCTGCTGGACCTCCAAAACGAGCTTGGAGCCGTCGTTCCGTCTCACCTCCAGTGCGCTGTATATGCTCGGCAGTTCGCCGTCGGAGAAGGCCACATCCACGACCGGCCCTATCACCTGCGTTATCCTTCCGGTGCGCATCCGATCATCCCTCCCGGTTTCCGGGTATCATAAGGTCCTGTCCAGGTCTTATGATGTTCCCCGAGAGCCTGTTTATCTCCTTGATGGCCCTGACGGAAGTTCCGTAGACCCTGGCGAGCTCCCAGAGGGTATCGCCCCTCCTCACCCTGTGCCGGAACCATCGAGCCCTCCTTCGGGGCGGGAGCTCCGCATAGGCGGTCAGGAACCTGTCCCCCCTCCCCTCGGGAAGCCTGAGGAAGTACCTGTAAGGTGGTAAGTAGCCACGTCTCAGCGCTGGATTGAGCACCTTAAGGTCCGAACAGGAACATCCCACCAACTCGGAGGCCACCCTGAGGTCCAATATCCCCTCGACCTCGACCTCTTCGTACCTTAAGGGCGTCTCGTACTTGACGCCTCCGAAGCCGAAGACCTCAGGAAACTTGGATATTATCAAAGCTGCCATAAACTTGGGAACATACTCCGAGGTCTCCCTCGGGAGCCTCAGCCTCCAGAAGTCCCTGGTCCCGGCCCTGTGGATGGCCCTGCGCAGCCTGCCGGGGCCGCAGTTGTAGGCCGCTATGGCCAGCCTCCAGTCCCCGAATTCCCTGTAGAGGTCCCTCAGGAACCGAGCGGCCGCTTGCGAGGACCTCACTGGGTCCCTCCTCTCGTCCACCCACCAGTCCACCCTGAGTCCGTACCTGCGGGCCGTGCCCTTGAGAAGCTGCCATATTCCGACCGCATGGGCACGGGAGTACGCCCAGGGGCTGAAGCCACTTTCTACCATGGCCAGGTACGCCAGGTCCTCGGGAAGTCCTTCCTCCCTGAGTACCTTCTTGATGAGATCTACGTACCTCCCGCTCCTTGCGAGCCATATCCTGAACACCCACCTGTCCCCGCCACAGAACCTGCGGATGCTCCTCCTCACCCAGTAGTTGTAATCCACCGGAATCTGGGAGGAACATGCGACCCAGATGGCGGCCTCCTCCTCGGAACGAGGCTCGAATTCCACCTTGGGAACCTCCCGCCTCAGCCTCGGGGGGTCCCACGTCGCCCCCAATATGTCCCATAGGTCCAAGGCCCACGAGACCCCCCCTGCGAGCATCAGACCTCCGGCCACGGCCAACCTTCTCATCTGAACCTCCAGGACGCCGTCAGCACGGGGCCGTCCCTCCCCGGAACTACCTCCACCTGCGCCTCGTCCTCGGCCCCCCTGAGGGAGAATATGGCGCTTATGACCCTGTTCACCAAGATCAACCCCATCATATACCCTGCCCTCTTTAGGTACCTGTTGCTCTCCTCCCTCATGTCCTCGTACCGCTCCCTGAGGGAGTTCTTCCATGTCTTGCAGAAAACCTCTAAGGAATCACCGGGAACCGGATCGCTCAACCACTCCTCCGGAAAGTCCTCCCAGCCCGCTGCGAACTGGTCGTACTTACCTATCATCTCGTAGTAGTCCTGGTCCTTCTCCTTCGGGAGCACATGGGTCCACCAGGTGGTATCGTACCTGGTACGGTAGTTATCCCTCCAGGCCTGGAACCTGTCCAAGCTCCAATGTTCGTCCGCAAAGTTTTTGTACTCCCTCTCCTTGTCCTTCCCCTCCTCCCTCCATATGTACCACCCGGTCCACGAGGCCGCCTCCACCCCGAAGAAGACCAGGGCCGACTTCCACCTCCCCTCGTACGCCTGTCCAGCGCCCGGCACGAGGAGGGAAAGCCCGAAGGCCAAGGCCGACGATCTGGCGGAGGAGGACTCCTTCGAAGATACTGGGGCCTCAAGCCGGGCCTTCAGCGCCGTTTCCACAGGCCCGAGGCCTGAGGGAACTTCCTCGGGTCCCAGGGCAAAGCTCTGACCGTACATAAGGATTACGAAGAAGGCTATAATAGGACATGTCTTCATAACCTTACCACCTCCTCCGTCTCCCCGGAACGGGCCACGGCCAAGACCAGCTCCAGGGACTTCGCCCCCTCCCTTATGGGCACGAGGGTCTCCCTGTCGTCCTCTATCGCTTTCAGAAGGTCCTCGGCGGCGGCCTTCTGGAGGGGCCTCTCCGAGGACACCGATGTGACCCGCTCGTACGGGGAATCGGTATGATGTATCACGGCATGGTTGGCATCCTCGAAGTACACTGTCACCTTCTCCGCCACGAGCTTGTAGTCGCTTATCCACTTCCCAGGGATGGCGCCGTTCGTGGCGGCTACCGTGGCCAAGGCACCGTTCTTGAACTTCACTACGGTGGCGCTCACGTCCTCCACCGTATAGTCGGAAAGGTCCCTGTGGAAGAGGTTGTCCATGAAGCTGAAGACCGCCTCGGGCTCGCCCAAGAAGTGCCTGATTATGTCGAAGGTGTGAATGACCTGCTCCACCACCTGTCCCCCGCTCTTGGACTTATCCCTCCACCACGGGCTGTGGAGGGAGTTGCAGAAGTACCTCGCCTCGACGAGCCCAGGCCTTCCGGCCTCCCCGGAATCCAACATCCCCTTCACGACCCTGACGGCCTCCCCGAACCTGAGCTGGAACCCGACCTGGGACTTGACCCCCGCCCTCTCGACGGCCTCTGTCATCCTACGGGCCGCCTCCACCTCCAGCGCTATGGGCTTCTCTATGAATATGTGCACCCCCCTCTCGGCCGCCGCCTCCACCTCGTCGGTGTGGGCGAAGGGTGGGAGGCAGATGTAGAGGATGTCCAACTTTTCCTTCTCGAGCATCCTATGGAAGTCTGTGTACACCTTGCCCTTGCCGTCAGCATATTCCCTGTTGAACCTCCGGGCCTTCTCCTCGACCTTATCGCAGAAGGCCACGAGCCGGACCCTGTCCCCGAGGTCTGTGAGGACCCTGGCGTGGGCGTTGGCTATCCCCCCACACCCTAAAAACCCCACCTTAAACATCTTCCCTCCTTTAAGTCATGTGCTGGACGGCCGTATCGTCCCCCGTCGTAAGGCTAAAAAATAAACAAAAAACTTCCCCCGGTCAAGGAGATTGTCGGAAAACTTGACTTTTAAGCTAGGGACGTCTATCTTGTCCTCGGAAGGGTCCACAGGCGAGGGGCGATGTTCGTCCTGATACTTATGTTTGTGACTTCGGGGCCCCGTGCAGCCTCGGATTACGCTGGGGCCTTTTTAGAACTCGGGGTCGGAGCAAGGCCGCTCGGGATGGGAAGCGCGTATGTCGCCGTGGCGGAGGGGCCCGAGGTGGTGTACTGGAACCCAGCGGGCCTCGTCTTGGGGGAGGGGACCACCTTAGGGTTCATGCACTCCGAAAGGTTCGCAGGTTTGGTGCGCAAGGACTTCGTAGGGGCATCCTTCTCCCGGGGAGGTTGGGGGGCGGGGACGTCCCTCGTAAGGACGGGGGT
>Ga0164318_10005406_pt1 | contig 12345 bp, 10 predicted proteins | sample GuaBasSedimGuay9_FD_113734 | JGI IMG/M metagenome (GOLD analysis project Ga0164318, IMG submission 113734) | Subseafloor sediment microbial communities from Guaymas Basin, Gulf of California, Mexico - Guay9, Core 4571-4, 0-3 cm | ecosystem: Environmental > Aquatic > Marine > Hydrothermal vents... | reverse complement strand
TATAGTGCCATTTTTTGTCAAGATCCAAGGCGGTTCAACAATATCTTCATTCCAGTATCTGTCACTAGCAGAAATGTCATTTGGATATGTGACAGAGGGGTGAGAAGCCAGTGCAACGAGAAATGCTCTTCCAATCCCGGTTTCAAGCATACCGCCTATCCATGCACCAAGACCGAGTCCTGAAACAACATCAAGTATTTTCTTGGATTCGAAAGGACCACTTACACGGGCTGGTTTTATGTTTATTATCTCAGCAGAACCAAGTTTATATGCCAATATAACGTCATGCAGGTTCTTTATACTTTCATCAAGACATATCGGTGTTATTAGTTTTTTCGACAATATACTGTGATGTAACAAATCGTCGTATCCTAAAGGTTGTTCAATCATTAATAACCCGAATTTGTCTAGTTTCAAAAATACATCCACATCTGCGATTGTATAAGCACTATTTGCGTCGACCTGAAGCGGTATATCGCCAAACTCTTCTCTAATTTTCTTAACTAAAACGACATCTTTTCCAGGTTCAATCTTGATCTTTATTCTTCTATACCCCTCATCCAGCCTCCTATATACCTCTTTTATAAGCATCTCAACATTAGGCTTAATACCAATACTAACTCCTGAAACAACCTCTTCTTTTACTCCACCGAAAAGTTTTGAAAGAGGAATGCCTGTTTCTCTGCTATAAAGGTCCCACAGAGCCTCTTCTACAGCAGCCTTTGCCATTGGGTATCCTCTGATCTTTGAAACAAGCTTCACATAATCTGTGATGTCTTTCAAGTTCTCTCCGATTATTAGAGGAACAATGTATTTTTCTAAAACCAAATAATCAATCTCGTATGTCTCATAGCTGTACCAAGGTCCATGTCCAGCTACAAGTTCTCCCCATCCTTCTTCTCCGCCTCTCTCCTCGACACGAACTAAAACAACAGGTCTGACGTCTGTAACTCCAAAGCTTGTTTTGAAAGGCTCTTTAAGCTTCATGTCTAAAAGGTATAGTTCAACTTTTCTTATTTCCAAGGATACTCACCCCTGAGAATAGCGTCAAGACTTGCCCTCCATAACAGGTAGAAATTTCTTCTCTCTTCATTCTCTATGAGAGATATGTGTTCAACAACCTTATAGCCATGAAACAGATAGAAGTTGAAAACTTCGCGAAGATCAAGCTTCCACTTTATTGCTTTTTTGATGTCTATTTTCTTTACAAAATTAATGTCTCCTGGAAATTCTACGAGAACAAGGTCCTTGTCCTTGTTTAGGAGAATGTTTTTCACTACTCTGACATCACCGTCAAGTCCACTTATAACTGGAAAGAATGCATAATCCTTAACATCGTCAAACATGGGAGGTAGATCGCGTCCTTCAATTCTGTCTATAACTCTTTTGCTTGTAATCCACCACTCTACCTTAAAGCGATCAGAGGGGACGCCTACGTTTATCCCGTCTCGCATTTCACCATAATAATCAGGATAAAATCTACGGTTAATAACGCCAAGTTTTCCAAAGTTAAACCTAGCGTTAAGCCCCTGATGAGGATCATAAGTCCAAACAATTAACTTAAAGCCTTGAGAGAGCGCCCATTTTCTCTGTTCAAGCTTTAACCTAAGAGCTATCCCTTTACCCCTATATGCCTTTTTTACACCAACCATATGTGAGTAATGATAAAAACCATAACGCTCATCTCTTCCAGTAAACCCAAAGACAAAACCTACAATTTCTTCGCCTTTTCTAGCAATCATTAAAAATCCTCCGTTATCTGCAACGGCTTTCAGCATGTGTGGGGGGACAGCTTCTGTATAGTCTTTCATAGACCACGCATCTTTCATAACATCGAGTATCTTCCAGTAGTCTCTGGGATCTCTTACTATTTCATATGTGATACCGTCTTCCATCGACCATTCAACTATCATGCAAACATTTATTCTCTCCCACACTATCTAGGCAAAAAATACAAGACAGAGGATTGGTAAGGTATATTAACGATTGAATATCATCAAAATCGAGCCGGGGTGCCCGAGCGGACCAAGGGACAACGTGTGTCCCGTCCATAGGGGTCGGACTTGAGATCGTAAAGGCGGGAAGCCTGGTAAGAAATCCGATGCCTCATCAGGGGCGCCCGGGTTCGAATCCCGGCCCCGGCGCCACACATTGTTTTTGAGCGAATAAAATTTATTACAGTAGATAATGGTGTCTATGCGGGTATATATGGCTGAGGAGTTCAGATATATCATAAGGATTGCAGGAGTAGATCTCCCGGGAGATAAGGCACTAGTTTATGCTCTAACAGGCATTAAAGGAATAGGCATAAACTTGTCCCGAGCTATTTGCCGAAAACTGGGCTTAGATCCTAATAGGCTTTTAGGGAGTCTCAGCGACGAAGAGATAGAGAAGCTCGATGAGACGTTGAGAAATATCGATAAGCTTGGTTTTCCCCCATGGATGTTGAACAGAAGAAAAGACCCGTTCCTAGGCGTGGACAGACACCTGATAACGTCTGACTTAGTGTTCGCTGTAAGGAGCGATATAGAATTTATGAAGAGCATCAGATCGTATAAGGGAGTAAGGCATATGTATGGTCTTAAAGTTAGAGGACAACGTACACGTACAACAGGTAGGACTGGTATCACTCTAGGTGTGAAGAGAAGAAAGTCGAGGTGATTAGATGGGAGATCCCAAAAAACCCCGTAAAAAGTGGCGCGGTCCAACACACCCCTGGAGGCGTGAGAGATTACTCGAAGAAATGCAGCTTGTTGGAGAGTATGGTCTTCGAAACAAGCGAGAATTATGGATTGCAAGGTCTTTTCTGAGAAACATTAGGGCTAGAGCCAGAGAACTTTTAGCCCTTCCTCAGGAGGAAAGAGTAAAGTATGAGCGTCCACTCATAGCCAAGCTCTATAGGCTTGGAGTTCTTCCAAGCGAAGAAAGTACGTTAGATGATATCCTAGATTTGACTGTTAGGGATATCTTAGAGCGAAGACTTCAGACCATAGTCTACAAGAAGGGATTAGCACACAGCATATACCAAGCAAGGCAGCTCATAACACATGGTCATATTGCAATCTTCAACAGGAGGGTTAGAAGCCCTGGTTATCTTGTCTCCAGAGAGGAAGAAGAGGGAATAAGTTATTATCCATTATCCCCCTATGCTAAAAGGGGACTTGAACAACAGGAAGTTGAAGGTGAGGGTGAATAAATATGTCTCAGAAGCAAGGCGAGCAGAGAAAAACTAAGAGAAGAGGAGATGTAGGTATTGCGTGGATATATGCAAGCTATAATAACACAATTATCCACATCACAGATCTTTCAGGAGCCGAAACTATCGCAAGAGTCTCTGGCGGCATGGTAGCTAAGGCTGACAGAGATAAGCCCTCGCCATGGGCTGCAATGCAGGCTGCAATGAGAGCGGCAAAGATAGCATTAGATAAGGGTATAAGAGTCGTTCATGTAAAAGTAAAAGCCCCAGGTGGATATGGTCCTAAAACTCCTGGTCCAGGTGCAGGACCTGCTATTAGAGCCCTAGTGAGAGCAGGGCTCATGGTCGACAGGATAGAAGATGTCACACCACTGCCGACAGACACTATAAGAAAGCCTGGCGGTAGAAGAGGAAGAAGAGTTTAGGGCCTCGTCCCGGAAACCTTTTCTTCATTTTTACGCGCTGCAATGGTTCTTCATCGGCCCAGTTATCTTTAGAGAATACTGTATGTTTAATATTTTCTGATACCTTATCATATCTTGGTCACGGATTATGTTGTATGAATCCCTTGCAAAAGAGGTGGTATTTTCGCTCCGACGGCTGTATGAGCTAGGTCTTGTTTCTTCCTTTTCTGGTAATGTTAGTGCTCGCGTGTCAGATGATGCTTTCTTGATAACACCTTCAGGCGTACACAGGTCTATTATCGATGAAAAATCTTTGATTTTAATGAGAAATGATGGCGTTATTCTTAGAAAGGGCAGGTTTAGGCCCTCCAGTGAATGGAGAATGCACGCTCTCATCTATGAGACTAGGAAGGATGTATATGGGATTGTTCATGCACATCCTAGGTCTGTTGTAGCAGCATCTCTTCTGGGCATAAATCTAGAAGGCTTTGCTGAGATCGAAATTTTCTTTAGAAATAAGATAGCTATAGTTCCTCCTTTGAAACCAGGATCTTTAGAGCTTGCAAAGGCTGTTGCTGAAGTCTTCAAAGAAGATGGAGTAAATTCGGCAATATTGCACGGTCATGGTGCAGTTACAGTTGCTGAGTCGCCACTTAAGGCTGAAGGATACATGGAAGTGTTAGAAGAAGTAGCCGAGATATTGTTAAAGAAGTTTCAATATAATAAGTGAGTCTCTTATTAGCGTCTAAATAAATTATTTACAGGGTGAACCTTATTGGCGTGGCTCGGTCTCGAAAAATCTTGCGTTGACGAGGAGAAGCTAAAAAAATTCTTTGAAAAAAACAACATTGTAGTTACCTCTTCTTTCGACGTTGAGATACAGATAGAGCCTGAAAAATGGCTTGCCTTTAAAGTCTATGAGGTTACGGGATTTGTGGAGGGTATGGCTTGTACCTTAGCGTCTATTTTTAATTGTACATCACTTGAAGCTGGAAAACACCTTGTTCTAGGAGAGATTTCAGCCAAGCTCTGGGATGAAGCTGTCAGAATATGTACGCCTGAAGGGCGTAAAAAAACAGTTGTAGTATTTACCTATGACGCTTTTCTCGACGTGAGAATGCCTACAAAAAATATTAAAGGAATATCGCCCCAGATAGTTATCTATGGGAGAGTCTTTAAACTTCCCCTATCTTTTGACGATTTAGTTGAGATATCTAAGCTAGGCAAAAAATATCTTGAAAAAGTTGAGAAGGCTGCTAGCGTCTATGGGATAGACAAGGTTATTTCAAAAGAGGCACTGGAGGAGTTACGAAAAACAACCAAAAGAAGAAAAATAGAAGAAATAAAGTATGAGGTAGACTATGAAGCTGGGTATGTTTTAATTATAGAGAAAGGCAAAATCACAACTTTGTCAATTCCACGCTTTGTCGTCATCTTGATTGAAGGAAACAGAATTGATGAAGCCTTGGAGATTTTCATGAAATGTGATGCGAAAAAGCGTGATGAGATTAAAGAAGCTGTAGAGGACCTTCTTTATCTATACAAGGCTTCTGGGAGATCTACTGAGATTATTGAAGAATTTTTAAATAGAGCAAAAGAATCAGATGAAAGTTCTAAATAAACATTTTTGGAAAATTATATTTTATGAATCCAAAGTAATTTAGACCTCTTGCCTCTATAATTATTGTATGCCGAGACTCTCGTCCAGACCCTCTCTGATAAAGGCTTCTCCGATAAGAAGAATAGCCGCTCTATTAGATGAAGCTAGAAGAAAGGAAGATATCATAAGCTTTGGTGGCGGAGCTCCGAGCCTGCCTCCGCCAGAAGAGGTAATCGAGTTTCTTGTAGATAATCTGAAAAAGAATCCACAGAAAACAGTCGCTTATGGTAGCACTAGAGGATTGATGGAGTTGCGTGAGCTTATAGCCGAAGATTTGAAGAAATATTGGGGCGTCGATTACGACCCGTCAGAGGAGATATTAATTGTGAACGGTGGTACAGAAGGAATATACCTTGCACTGGCAACAGTATTAGAGCCAAACGAAGAAGTGATAATCCTGGACCCAACTTATCTCGGATATAGTGAAGCAATAAAATTGTTCAACGGTAAAATAAGGCGAGTTCCAGTTACCGTAGAGAACGGTTATCAACCTAATATCGAGGATGTAGAAAAAGTTGTATCACCGTTAACAAAGGCCTTTATTCTTCTAAGTCCAGATAATCCTACGGGACGTATAGTAACCGAGAAATTTGTAAAGGAGTTGGTTGATTTAGCCGTAAAGTATGACTTCTGGATTATATTTGATGCCGTTTATAAACACATATCCTATGGTAGACCTACTCCATGGGTTGATAAGTTTCCTGAGGCTAGAAGCAGGACCATAACCATAAACAGTTTTAGCAAAGAAGCCTCCATTCCAGGCTTTAGGCTAGGATACGTTACAGGTCCAAAGGAAGCTATTGAAGCTATGGAGAGAATTAAACAATATGTTTCTCTCGCACCTGACACTGTAGGGCAAATAGCTATGATAAGGTTCTATCAGGATGGGATCAAGGATAGATACCTAAGAGATGTTGTGATTCCAACATATAGGAAGCGTAGAGACCTAATGTACAAGCTGATAAAAGAGTATCTTCCTGAAGCAAAAACTGTTATGCCTGAAGGCGCATTCTACTTTTTCGTAGATATCAGAAGCTACCTTGAAGCAATGGGCAGAAACGACGAAGAATTTGCTAACAGGTTATTGTATAGGAAGAGCGTAGTTGTTATTCCTGGAATATTCTTCGGAGAGCGGGGTAGAGGACACATCCGTATGACATTTGTGAGCGAGCCGGAGGAGAGGATCGAAGAGGGTGTGAGAAGAATAGGCGCATATGTGTCTAGCTATATATTTTGAAGCTTAATAGTTTAATTTTACGAAATGTTTTTAGTTTCTATTTTTTTAAGTTGTAGAGATATATGAGTTCGTTACTATTTTCTCCGGGATAATGTTACGAGATATTGTGATTGATTATGTCATAAAAAATTACGACAGGATTATTGCAAAATCAAAGATATTTGCTGGCGAAGAACTAGAGATAGAGGACGAGATAAAAAACATTCCTTGGGAAATGTTCTCACATAAGACGGTTACTGATAAAATTGTTGGAGGTGTAGACGGTAGTGTAAATTATATAGAATATAAGGGGACGATGTTCACCGTTGCAAACGCCGAAGTTATAGTTTTGGCCGATGAAGGATTGCTTAGAGTTGATGCTTCGGGATTTGCCGATATCATTGTACCATATTGGCTACCTAAGGAAAGATCCAAACTATATATGGAGATATTAGAGTATAAAACAGCGCTAAAAGCCCTTAAAGAAAACAAGGATATCGTAGTGTTGTTTGACGGGTCTCTGTTGCACTCTATGCCGCGGATGCCGAGAAGATATTTCACGTATTCTACTAAAGATATTAGATATATCGAAGAAACATTTGGAGAAAGATTCCGGGAAGCAGAAGAAAATGTGGACGTGATTTCAAGAGAGATAGTAATGGAGATGCTTGAAAGGGACGGTGAAAATATAAATCATAGGATTTTAACCATAGAGATCTTTGAGCTTTTATCTACGCTATCTCTATTATTGGATCCAGAATTTGCGGGGAGGATACTGTGGGTAGCGAAGAATTCGACAGATAATTCGGTTTTTCACAAGACTATAGCAGATATAGCGATACTAGAACGTTACACGATTGGACCGGGCTTTTATACTGCGGGTAGCTCGTACTTAAAGGGACTGGAATTCTTCGAGATATTTGATAAGATCAGAAGAGTACCGATTTTTGTCTACTATGCCCGGTTAGACGAAAAGGGTCCTGTTCTCAGGGTTGAAGCTCCATATATATCTGAGAAAGAGATTAAGGAATATCTTGCCCTGATGTCCAGTATAAGTGCTGGAGGCTATCCTTATGTGTTAAGAGTAGCTCATCGCGACGTTATAGTTAGGAATAATGATGTGAAGGCATTAGCAGGTATGTTGGGATTAGATGTGTTGGGTAAGGTTAGGGGATACTTATGAGTGGAATACACTCTAATGAAGTTGGGCGTGTTGTTGGAGAACCCACAACTACTATAGCTCCTTTTCTTTCGAAAATTCCTCCTAGGACTGGAGAATATGTTATCCTGCGGTATGACGGGATAGAAGTTCTAGGAATGGTAGAATATGTTGTGAGAGGAAATGCAGCTTTAACGGGAGAGATATACGACGTAGATGTCATAGACAAGATACGTGTGCTTGACAGGGGAAGAAACGAGTATGTTAGAGGAGTAATCAAGATACTAGGTGATGCGAAGAATTTTAGAATTCCCCGAATTCCTCCACCTCCTGGAACGAAAATCTATAAAGCTGACAACACATTGCTTGAGAAAATTTTTGGTAAAAAGGGTTCACGCTGTATAAAAATAGGTAGACTTCTTTCTCACGAAGATGTACCAGTTTACCTGGATGCAAACATGATGGTTACTAGACACCTAGCTATTTTAGCCATAACTGGAGCTGGCAAAAGCAATACAGTAGCAGTGTTAAGTAGAGAGTTATCGAAGATCGGAGCAACGCTAGTAATTTTTGACATGCACGCAGATTATGTGAGGTCCGACTTTGATAAACTAAACAGCTTCGAACCAAGAATTAATCCTTACTATATGAGTCTAGGAGAGCTAGGACATTTATTGAGACTCGACTCACGGGCACACAAACAGGAAAGAATCTTCCGGCTAGCATATAAAGTCGCCAAAGAGGCAGTAGAGGGTAACAGGACAAGCATTGCGCCTGCAAGATTCGTGGATGTTATAAAGTATGTTGTTTATAGAGTCGCCACTGGCGAGCCGCCTAGCGATATGCCTGACCTAGAAGAGGTAGAGGACTTGGAGATATATAAGAAGGTCACAGATACTCTAAAAGGTTTCAAGAATTCTGCATATAATCTGCTCTCTAGAATCGAAGATTTTGAAGAAAGATTAAAGGGCATTATAGACTCGCAGTCACCAGACGCGCTTATGTTGCTTAGGAGAGGCTATATAAACGTAGTCGACCTTAGCAGGTTTGACGAAGAAGACGCCGACGTCATAGTTAGTCATTATTTAAGAAGAATACTATATGAGAGGAAAAGAGCTCGACTAAACGAACAAGTTGTAGAATCCATGGCGACACCAGTCTTCTTAATACTAGAAGAAGCCCATATACTCGCACCAAAGGATAGGAGCACCTTATCAAAACATTGGATAGGGAGAATTGCACGTGAAGGGAGAAAGTTTGGCGTAGGGCTTTGTCTCGTAAGCCAACGTCCAAAGGGATTAGACCCAGATGCTTTAAGCCAGGTCAACAACATGATTATTTTAAAGCTTGTAGAGCCCTCTGACCAGAGACACGTACAGCAGGCTAGTGAGCAGCTTAGCGAAGACCTGTTACAACAGCTTCCATCACTGAACGTGGGTGAAGCCATCATAATTGGACCTATGACTCCGCTGCCAGTTATGGTCAAAATAGATAAGTTTGAAGGAAGACTTGGCGGTAGCGATATTAATGTGGTTGATGAGTGGAGTAGAGGTCATATGGAGGAAGAAGGTTCACTTGACGACCTAGTAGGGTGATAGAGGAAGTGAAAATAGGACACATAGCAGATTCTCATCTCGGTAAAAGACAGTATGGTCTAGGCGAGAGGGAAGAAGATTTTTATGACGCATTTAAGGAAGCATGCAATAAGTTGCTCGAGAAGGGAATAGACATCTTGTTGCTAAGTGGAGATGTTTTTGATTCATCGAGGCCGCCCAACAAAGCACTCTTGAAGTTTGAAGAGTCAGTGAGAGGCTTGATCGAAAATGGCGTAAAAATATATGCTATTTCCGGCGACCATGATTTTCCCAAGAGACGTGATGTACCACCTCTAATGCTTTTCGCTAGGCTGGGTATAAAATACCTATGGACGGGAGATATCTGCGCCGAGAACAACGACTACATAATTTGTGGAATTCAGAGTCATCCGAGAAGTTTTAGGGAAAAAGCGTTGAAATTATTTAGGGAAGTCGACATAAAATTTAGGCAAAAAGATAGATTTAAAATACTAATGCTGCACCAAGGTTTATCCAATTTTTCTAGATATGCTAGCGAATTTTCCTTGGAAGAATTACCCAGAAATGTAAACTATTACGCTATGGGACATTTACACTCTTTTATCTATAAGAAACTGAATGGAAGTTTTCTAGTATATCCAGGTTCTCTTGAGATAGTTGACATAACAGAAATCGAGGAATATAAGCTTAGAGGAAAAGGACCAGTCGTTGTAGAAGTTGTTGGTGAGAACAAAGTTAAGGTGGAAAAAATTAGGCTAGAAAACATACGTCCACAGATCATCGTAGAGGCCGAAGAAGCTGAATACAAATACCTGGTAGACAGGATAATGGCTGAACTAGAGAAAGCAAAACATCCTACAAAAAATCCGATAGTTCACGTATATATAAGAGAGGATATCAGCAGAGAAGTAATCCAGAAAATCAATATGGCTCTTAAAGACCAAGTCCTCCTGGTGAGGTTTCGGAGGATAAGCGGTGTTTCAAAACCCATTTTGGGTACAGTTTCCGAAGAAGATGGATATGAAGGAGCAATAGATCTACGGGAAATGTTTTTAAAATATTTAGAAAATGAAGAACTAGTCAACTTAGCCGAAAAATTGTTAGATCTCATCGGTAAGGAGGGTAGTATCGAGGATGGGTTTGAACTTGTAATGCAATACTATAGGAAAAGGGTGAAGCAGGGTGTTCATTAAAAGGTTGCGATTAAAGAATTTTACTTCCTATGTTTTCGCGGAAATAGATTTTCCTAAAACTTCGATTGCGATTGTAGGTCCTAATGGGGCCGGAAAAAGTAGTATTCTCGATGCAATCTTCTTTTCTTTATATGGTGAAAGCCTTAGAGGTAAGCTTTCCGACATAGTGAGAATAAATTCGAGAGAAATGGAGGTAAAGCTCGAATTTGAATATTCCGGGAATAAATATAAGGTTAAAAGGAGGGTTCTTGTCGACAAAAACAGAGTCCAGTCGGACGCTTTTCTATACATCTTTAGCCAGAAAACTAATACGTGGAGCCTTCTTGCAAAAAAGGTCAAGTCTGTAAATGAGGAAATCAAGAAAATACTTGGAATAGATAGAAACATGTTTCTTTCTGCCTACTACGTTAGGCAAGGCGAAATAGCCAGCCTGTTAACTATGGAGCCTCAAAAGAGAAAAGAGCTTATCGCGAAATTGTTGCGATTAACGGATCTAGAAAAAGCCTATGAGAATATGCGTTTTCTCTTGAACGAATATAGGGCTAAAAAGCTTATTCCCATCGAGAAGGAACTTGAATCAGCAGAAAGACTAAAGTCGGAATATAGTGATGTTACAGAAGAGCTTGCGAGAATACGAAATCGAATACTGAAGTTAGATGAACGATACAGAAAACTACTTCAAGAAAAATCCACTTTCGAAGAAGCTTTAAAAAATCTCGAAGAAGCGCGGAAACAGTTAGAAGACTATAAAAAAAGACTAGAATTTCTCAAGGCGAAATACGAAGATGCATGTAAAGAACTAGAAAATGTAAGAAAGGAGATAGACTTTCTTGAAAAACTAGAAAAAGAATATGAGGCAAAGAAAGATGAATTTGAAAGAATCAAAAAATATGTAGGCATACAACAAGAACTACAAGAATTGATAAGAATCTTAAACAAGCTAACGGATATCGAAAAAACTTATACAGAGTATGAGGCAAGGAAGAAAAGACTAAAAGAACTTTCATCTATTGCTGAGAAATATAAAGAGCTGTCAAAAAAGATAGATTTAATACAACAAAAAAAGGAACAACTCTATTGTAAAAAGGAGGAACTTATACGCATTAAGGAGAAAATTGCGCAAAGAGAAGAAGATATTAAGCGGATAGAAGAAGATATCTTAAGAATAAAGAAAAGACTTCCCTATCTTGAAAATGTCGAGATAGAAAGTCTTCCAAAAGTAATTGGAGAAAAAATAAATGAAAAAGAAAAAGAATTGCGAGAAATTCTCAAGCTCCACTCTGACGTGATATCAGAGTCAGAACAGATAAAAGCTAGAAAAAAACAGATCACAAAATGGCTAGATCAACTTGAAACAATAAAAGAAAGCAAATGTCCTCTCTGCGGTTCTGAACTAACTCCAGCTCATAAATCTCAACTAATAACCAAATATAGAAAGGAGCTTGAAGAACTCGAAAAAAGGCTTACGTCGATAAACGGTAAACTAGAAAACATAGTAAAAACTAAAGAAAACCTTGAAAGAGAATTAGCGCTACTCAGATCGGTGGATTTGGATGCTGTAAAAGAGCAAATATATCTCATTTCTCAGTATGCTAAAGAATTGCAAGAACTAAGGAAAAATCTTGATGATTTTTCACGAATCGAAGAAATAATAGAAAATCTAGATAAGGAATCTATCGAAATAAAAAAGGAGATTTCCTCTATAGAGGACCTATATTTCGAGTACAAATATACGCTGGATCACATTAAGTCTTTGGAAGAAAAAATTAGAGAAATCCAAAACGAGCTAAGTATACTTCAAGAAAGAAAAACTGAGATTTCAGAATTTCTCAGGAATAAAGGGATAGAAGAGCGATATATAGAAAATCCTGCAGAACTGATATCGCTCTCAAATAAAGCGGAACTTTTGAAGAAGGAATTAGACCTTTTACAGGAGCACTTAT
>Ga0164318_10005405_pt1 | contig 12345 bp, 8 predicted proteins | sample GuaBasSedimGuay9_FD_113734 | JGI IMG/M metagenome (GOLD analysis project Ga0164318, IMG submission 113734) | Subseafloor sediment microbial communities from Guaymas Basin, Gulf of California, Mexico - Guay9, Core 4571-4, 0-3 cm | ecosystem: Environmental > Aquatic > Marine > Hydrothermal vents >... | reverse complement strand
AGCCTTATTTTTATTGTCTAATGAGAGTTTATATTGAAAACTGTCGGCCAGAGCCTGCCAGCTTGCTTCGATAATGTCTTCGGAAACGCCGATGGTTGAAAAAATATTGTTTTTATCCCGTGATTCAATCAGAACACGTACCTTTGCATCGGTGCCGTCCATCCCGTCAATGACACGGACTTTAAAGTCAACCAGATGCATGTCGTTAATCTGCGGGTATATGGTGGTCAAAGCCTTTCGTAACGCATTATCCAGTGCACTGACAGGTCCGTCACCCTCTGCTGAAGTGATTTCCGTTTTATCGTCCACCCTTATTTTTATCATGGCATGGGAGTAACAGGGCCGCTCCTTGTCTTTTTCAACCACCACTCTAAAGGATTCAAGTTCAAAATGGGGGACAAACTGGTCTGTTAATTTTTCCATGATAAGCTTTAAAGAGCCTTCTGCTGCATCAAATTCAAATCCGTCATTTTCAAGTTCTTTGATGCTGGCGACTATCTGGTGTCCGTTGGCACCTTTTTGCCCTAAGTCAACGCCTAACTCTTTGGCTTTATATTCAATATTGCTTTTACCCGATTGTTCGGAAACAATGACCCGCCGCTTGTTTCCGACAAGTTCAGGAGGAATATGTTCATAGGCTTTCGGGTTTTTCATGATGGCACTGACATGAACACCTCCTTTGTGAGCAAAAGCACTTTTTCCCACAAAAGGTCTTGAGCTGACCGGCGGTACATTGGCAGTTTCAGAGACAAACCGTGACAGAATCTGTAGCTTTTCAAGGTTTGCCTGGCTGATGCAGTCTTTTTTCATTTTAAGAGACAGGATAGGGATAACAGCAGTTAAGTCTGCATTACCGCAACGCTCACCATATCCATTGACAGTTCCCTGAACCATGGTGGCACCTGCATGGACGGCTGTGACTGAATTTGCCACCGCCATGGCGCAGTCATTGTGGGTATGAATACCAAAGATAAGGCGGGGGTTTTTTTTAATCTGAAGGTCAGACCTGAAGTGGTCAATGGTTGTTCGGGTAATGGTTTCAATCTCGCAGGGCAGACATCCCCCATTGGTGTCACAGAGAACCAGGCATTTGGTCCCGCCTTCAATGGCAGCTTCAAGGGTTTTTATTGCATATGCGGGGTTGGCTTTATATCCGTCAAAAAAATGTTCAGCATCATAGAGGACTTCTCTGTCATGGTTTAAGAGATATTCAATACTTTCTTTGATCATGGCCAGATTTTCTTTTTTAGTATTTCCCATGATGGATTCAACATGAAGATCCCAGGATTTCCCAAATAAGGTAATCACAGGTGCTTCACTGTCGATCAACGCCTGAATGTTGGCATCGGTATCCACGGGTTTTCCCTGGCGGCGGGTTGCGCCAAAAGCCGCTATCTTGGCAGTCTTGAATTCTATATTTTTTGCCAGTTCGAAAAATTGCTGGGCGCCTGGATTTGATCCCGGCCATCCGCCTTCAATATAATGGATGCCTGAATCGTCTAATCTTTTGGCTATTTTAACCTTATCTTCCGGGGAAAAGAATATGTTTTCTCCCTGCATGCCATCCCTTAGCGTGGTATCGTATAACAGTGTTTTTTCCATTGGTTTTCCTGTTTGTTATTTGTCTATTTTTTCCCATTTTCCCTTGCCAGGGCGATGGAGCCTGTGGAAGCTATTTCAATGATTCCCATGGGGTTTAACAACGCAATGATTGCATCGTGCTTTTCACTGTCCCCGGAAACTTCTATGGTATAATGGGAAAGACCTACATCCACAATTTTGCATCTGAAAATATCCACAATTCTTAATATATCCGCCTTCTTTTCAGGCTTTGCATTTATTTTAATTAACGCCAGCTGCCGCTGAACATATCTTTTATCTGTCAAGTCATTCACTGTAATTACATTGATCAGCTTGTGAAGCTGTTTTTTTATCTGTTCAATAATCTGAGGCTCACATTTGGTTACCATGGTAATTCTGGATACATCGGGTTCTGCCGTACTGGCTACACTCAAGCTGTCAATATTAAAGCCGCGGCCTGAAAAAAGCCCTGCGATCCTTGAAAGAACACCCGGCTCATCATCTACGAGAATGGAGAGTAAGTAGTTGTTTGTTTTCATTATAAATATCCTTTTTAAAGACCTTAAAAATTAAACCAGAAGCATTTCCGTGATGGCGCCGCCGGCCGGAACCATGGGGTAAACAGACTCTTCTTTGTCCACAACAAATTCCATGATAACAGTCCCATCCATCTTAAGGCCTTCTGATAAAACCGATTCAACGTCACCGGGCCGGGTGCATCTTAATCCTTTTGCACCATATGCCTGAGCCAGTTTCACAAAATCAGGTGCATTTTCCATACTGGTGGAAGAGTAGACTTTTTCATAAAAGAGTTCCTGCCACTGCCGTACCATTCCCAGATAGCGATTGTTCAGGATAACGATTTTAACATCTATCTTTGATTCAATGGCTGTCATCAATTCCTGGATATTCATCTGGATTGAACCATCGCCGGCAACATCAACCACCAGTTTGTCAGGGCAGGCTGCCTTGGCGCCAATGGCTGCCGGCAATCCAAATCCCATAACACCCAGTCCGCCGGATGTAATAAAATGATTGGGTTTATCAAAGTGATAATATTGAGCCGCCCACATCTGGTTTTGCCCCACCTCGGTTGTGATAATGGCTTCGCCTTTTGTCAGTTCATAGAGTTTTTCAATAACAAATTGGGGCTTGATTACCTCGCTGCCCTGTTCATATTTTAAAGGCGTTGTGTCTTTCCATTCCTGGATCTGGTCAAGCCATTTTTTCCGGTTGCCTTTAAAGTCGTATGATTCAGGGTTTTCAGAACTTTTGGTTTTCATTAATTGAAGGATCCCGGCAAGGGCGGTTTTGCAATCGCCTACTATGGGACACTGGACCTCAATATTTTTATGGATGGAGGTGGGGTCTATATCGATCTGAACAATTTTGGCGCTGGGTGCAAATTTTTCAATATTTCCGGTCACCCTGTCATCAAATCTCACACCGGCGGCAATCATGAGATCACAGTGTCCGATACTCATATTGGCCCGATAGGTGCCGTGCATGCCCAGCATCCCAAGCCATAGGGGATCTGATCCCGGAAATGCGCCCAGGCCCATCAAAGAAGCTGTAACAGGGATGTCGGCTGTTTTTGCAAGCCGTGTAACCTCTTCGGATGCCTGGGAGAGAATAACACCACCTCCGGCAAAGATTACCGGTCTTTCGGCCTGCTTGATGAGATCGACCACTTTGCTGAGCTGTTTTTTGTTCGGCTTGTAATTCGGCTTGTAAGATTTTAATGAAACCTCTTTAGGTTCAATAAATTCGACAGGGGTTCCAACAATATCCTTGGGAAGATCAATGAGAACAGGTCCGGGTCTTCCTGATTTTGCCAGGTGAAATGCTTCTTTAATAGTTGATGCCAGTTTGTCCACATTTTTTACAAGATAATTATGCTTGGTACAGGGCCTGGTGATCCCGACAATATCCACTTCCTGAAACGCATCATTTCCGATCAGTCCCGTTGGAACCTGGCCTGTAAATACGACAAGAGGGATGGAATCTAAGTGAGCCGATGCAATTCCCGTCACAGTGTTTGTGGCACCGGGGCCTGAGGTTACCAAGGCAACACCAACGGATTTGTTTGCCCTTGCATAGGCATCTGCTGCATGGACAGCACCCTGCTCATGCCGGACAAGGATATGGCGAAGGTCATGTTGTTTTTCAAGCGCATCATAAATATCAATAACAGCGCCGCCCGGATATCCAAAAATTGTGTCAACACCTTCTGCCTTGATCATTTTGATAAGAATCTGAGCACCTGTAAGTTTCATGTTTTGTCTCCAAAATAAAAAAGCCGTTATCTGTCCTTTTGGGGCTGATAACGGCTTTTAAAGTTGATTTAGGTTTATGCCACTACGAGCCCCTTCTCCTGGAGGTGCTAATTAGGACCTCCACGATAATAATGACTAGCAGGCTGTTAATAATATTTGTATTCATAATTTTTACTCTACTTAAATAAAAGTTACTATATATAAATTTTATAAAAGTCAAGGGAAAAACACAAATTGGTCAAAAATTTATCTTTTAAAATAAATTTGACAAGTAAGAGGCGGTTTTTATATAACTTTGACATGTCAATGAATGATTCCAATAATCTAAAAGCATTTTCATGGCTTTTTTCAGTCTTACTAGGTATCCAGACAGTTTTATTTTTAAAAATGGGTGCTGGATCGCTACTGGCCATCAGTGGTCTTGTCCTTTTAATTGTTATGATTAACATTGTTTTCTTAAAACAAGGCAAAAACAGTTTTCCCGGTCATATACTAAACACCTGCCTTTTAATTTATCTTGCATGCCTTTGCTACAAAACCGGGGGGTTTTACTCCATTGCCATGATCCTGTTCTTTTTTGTACCGTTGTTTATAACGGTTTTTCCAAATAAAAAGGTTAGATGGCTTTATATAGCAGTCGCTCTTCTGATTTTCTTTTCTTTTTATTTTGAACAACGGTTGAATTTTGGTTTTTTTGTGGCAGAGAGAATCATTAATATCAGCCTTTACCGGTTGTATAATCTTTTTGCTGTTTTGATTTGTTTTTTTGCGGCCATCACGATCTATACAAAAAAAAATGACCAGACCCGGATACTGCTTGAGCAATCTCAGGCAGAGTGCAGGCAGATTTCAAAAAATGCCGAGCAGGCAATGAAAATTAAAGATGAATTTTTAGCAAACATGAGTCATGAAATAAGAAATCCCATGAATGGCATTATTGGTATGATGCATGTTCTGCTCGATTCTGATCTGGATGAAGAGCAAAAGAAATATTCCAAGATAGTTTACAACAGTGCCATGGCATTATTATCAATAGTTAATGACATACTTGATTTATCAAAAATAGAGGCTGGCATGCTTGAACTGGATATCAGGAGGTTTGATCTTGAGATTGCCATAAAAGAAATGGTTTCTCTGCCCCAGCTTCAGGCTAGGCAAAAGGGAATTGATTTTTCATATTTCATTGATCCGGATGTTCCATGCCTTTTAAAGGGCGATATTGGCCGTATCCGCCAAATCATTAACAACCTTACAGGAAATGCCATCAAGTTTACGGATTCAGGAGAAGTGACCTTAACGATTACATTAAAATCAGAAGATGAGAATGGTGCAAGTCTTCATTTCAATGTGGAAGATACAGGGATTGGGATCAAAGAAGAAGTATTAGAGACCCTTTTTGAATCCTTTACCCAGGCGGATTTATCCATCACTAAAAAATACGGGGGCACAGGTTTAGGACTGGCCATATCAAAACTGCTGGTTGAAAAAATGGATGGCAAAATTGGAGCAGAAAGTATTGATATGATCGGGTCGACGTTCTGGTTTACACTTGTCTTAAAAAAACAGTCTGAAGAAGAAAGAACTATTGACCTTTTTACCCGGAATATTGATGACTGCAAGGTCCTTGTTTTAAGCGACGGGGCATCTTTGGGAATAAATTTTGAAAAAAATCTGAATGCCTTGGAAATAGACTATGATCAAGCCTTTGATGACACAGAAGCCTTTGAAATGCTTAAATGGGCCCTTGATGAAAACACCCCCTTTCATGTCGTGATTATGGAAGCCAAAGAATACGATAAGACAGCTGAATCCTTAGGGAAAAGGATTAAACAGGATGATCTTTGCCGGCACACAGAATTGATACTGCTGACATCCATAGGAAAGGAAGGGGATGCCAAGCGGTTTGAGAAAATAGGATTTTCAGCTTTTTTAAGTAAACCTGTAGAAAAATCTCTTCTTTTAGATTGTATCAAGGCAGTATTGTCAAGGTACCAGAAGGGCGCCGGCAGCAATCTGCCTATTATTACCCGGTACAGTATTCTTGAAAGTAAAAAACACTTAAGAAAGATTCTGATTGTTGAAGATATGGAAACCAATCTTTTAACGGCCAAAGCTTTGATTGGAAAACAGGGATATAAAACTGATGAAGCCAAAAACGGACAGCAAGCCGTGCAAAAGCATAAAGACAATTTTTATGATCTGATTTTGATGGATTGTCAGATGCCGGTGATGGATGGGTTTGAAGCAACTCGTCAGATAAGAGAGAATGAAAAAATCCTTAAAATGGATCATATACCGATTATTGCCATGACCGGGAATGCATTTGAAAGTGACAAAAAAAAATGTTTTGATGCGGGGATGGATGATTTTATTTCAAAACCGGTTGAACCCGATATCCTGTCACAAAAGATCAAGTTGAATTTGACACCTCATTTAACCGCTGCCAAAGAAAAACAAGTCAAAAGATCAAAAGACGAAATAGAACACTCTGATATCACGGTAGAGATATTACCATCGGAGTTGCCGTGTGTAGACACTGAAGTAGATCTATGTTTTAATAAGGATAAATTATCGGAAAGATTTGGCAGAGATGATGAATTAATAGAAGTCGTCTTAGAATCTTTTTTCCAGGAAGCGCCCGAACTGATTGAAAGCATTGGGCATGCAATGGATGAAAATGATGCCGAAGACGTTAGATTACGGCTGCATGCATTGAAAGGGTCGGCTGCAAATGTAAATGCAGATCTTTTGAGAAATGCAGTTTTAGATATGGAGACTGAAGCAAAGGCAGAAAATTCTGATAGTTTTGTTGCAAAGTTTGAGATAATCCGGAATGAGTATGAAAGATTTGTCAGGGAAGCAAAATTATGATCGATATTGAAAATATGTCAATCCTTGTTGTTGATGATATGAAAAGCATGCGCTTGACCATTCGAAAGATGCTCAAGAATTTAAATCTTGGAACAAATTTAAAGTTTGCTGAAAACGGAAGAGAAGGTCTGGAAATATTGCATAATACCAAATGTGACATTGCTATTCTTGATTGGAATATGCCGGTTATGAACGGGATTGAAATGCTTGAAAAAATTCGGAATGATAAAGCAATCAGAGATTTGCCGGTCATTATGGTGACAGCCGAATCAGAACGGGATATTGTTTCTGAAGTCGCTGAATCTGAAATTAATGCCTATCTTCTCAAACCCTTAACCCTTGCAGCCCTGGATGGAAAAATAAGAGCGGTCGTTAAAAGGGTTAATAATCCGGAGCCTGTCACCAGGCATCGATTAAAAGCAAGAGAACTGGAGGAAATGGGAGATTATGAATCCGCTATCGAACAGACAAGAATTGCATTGGTTCATAAGCCTTCTGCATCAAGACTCCTGCGCCAGTTAGGATTATTACATTTTAAGGTTAAGAAAAACAGTATTGCAGAAAAGTGCCTTTTAAAAGCCGCATCGGTGAATAAGCAGGACGCTATTACCCGGGCTCATCTTGCCGATTATTATATCAATAAAAATCAATTTGAAAAGGCAGGGAAATATTATCTTGAACTCTTGTCCCTGAGTACAAAATATATTGACGCGGGGATGGATCTGGCTGAAAAACTATTGATAAGAGGGTTCAGGAGGACCGCTTTGGATATTTTTTCAAGGGTCATTGCCCGTTCAAAAAAACACAATGCTGCAAGGGAAGTTGTCATAGATATTTGTCTTGCCAATAATGAGATTGAATATCCGCGGGAATTGCTGGAGCAGAGTATCAAAGAGAATCCTTCAAATTATGATATGGTTTATAAGGCAGGACTGGTACACCAGGAAGCGGGTGACTGGGAAAAAGCACTGACATATTTCATAAAAGTTGACCGTCATGTCAGAAGTCATGTTAACGCAAAATTTCAAATTGCAAAAATATATTATATGAATCATAAGATACTTAAAGCAGATGATTATCTGAATCAAATCCTCAGGATAGATCCGGGAAATGAAGAAGCCCTTGCACTTCGACGGAAGATTTGATGACCTTAAGACATTGATACATGATTAATAGATGAAGCCATAAAGCCTGCCCCGAATCCATTATCAATATTTACCACGGCAATGTTTGAACTACAGGAATTCAGCATTCCTAAAAGGGCTGTCATTCCTTTAAAACTTGTTCCATATCCAATACTGGTGGGAACGGCTATGACAGGCGCTTTTACCATTCCAGCCACCACACTGGGCAATGCACCTTCCATTCCGGCTACAACTATGATGACACATGCCCCCATAATTTGTTCCTGGTAGGCAAAAAGCCTGTGAATACCAGCCACGCCAACGTCAAAGATTGACTCAACCTCGTTTCCCATGGCTTTGGCGGTTAAAAGAGCTTCTTTTGCCACAGGAATGTCTGATGTCCCGGCAGAGATCACAAGGATTTTTCCAATGCCGGATATTTCAGGCTCCTTTTTTTTAAGCCATAAGAGTTTCGCATCTTTAAAATACTGCGCCTCTTGAAACACTGATATTATTTTTTTGGCTTTTTGTTTTTTAAGGCGGGTGACAAGTATGATATCTTCTCGGACAATCATTTTTTCCATGATACCGATGATCTGTTCACTTGTTTTTCCCTGTCCGAAAATGACTTCCGGAAAACCTTTTCTCAGCGATCTGTGATGATCAATTTGTGCAAAATCAATATTTTCAAAGGGTAGATGTTTAAATTGTTTTTCAGCATCCTCGATGGATAAGGATCCATTGGCCACACGGGATAAAACTTTATTCAATTCGTCTTTATTCATGGCGTTTATACGTTTTTTCAGCTTTGGCGACGCAGCCAGGAAAGCCCTTTGGATGATTTTTCAGCCGTTGCTGCATCATCGTCCTGGTCATTTGGAGCCTCATCTTTTTTATCTAAGGCCGCTTCTTTACTTTTTTCTTCATTTGCTTTTGGTTCTTCTATGCTGTCGGAGATATATTTGGAATACCCCCATTTATATCTGCCGAATTTACAATATCCCTGGACATTATTGAACCGGGCATCAATATTTTTTCCTATGGGAATCACATTACCGTCAATATTGGGGTTAAGGTATTCTGAAAGCTCGACACTGCCGCCACCGGAAAGGATGATGGAATCAATATCCCAGTCATTTTCCCACATCCTGTTAAGATCAGATGCAATGGCTGATGCAGCATGGTTATAAACCCGCTTTTTAAGATTTGAAATATTATACTCTTTGCCCCTGATTTTGATCATTCCGGATTCAAGAAAATTGAACATTCTGTAAAGTTCAATAGTGATGTTGCTTTCCTGTCTTAACTTATTGGCAATCACGGAAAAACACTTTGAAATACCGGTATCCATGGTACAGGAACCTCTTTCAATATATTGAAGATGATCAAAAATACTAAAATCAGTGGTTTTAAAACCAATATCAACAATGCCCAGCTTCTGGGTTGCAAGCCCCCGATCTTTTATTTTCCCCTGGTCATCAAAAATAAGATTGAAAATTGATCCAATGGGTTGCGGGATGATATGAATTTTATTGATGTTAATTCTCTTAGTTACATCTTTGCCATCTTTATTGTGAAATGTTATTTCGTGAACTCCCTGGATTATCTCTTTAAATTTTTTACTGTCTCTTTTTAAATAGCCAACAGGCAGTCCTGAAATAACATTAATGGGCTCTGAAGTGTCAGTACAGAGACCTGCAGCTGCAATAGCAAGAATTTTGACAAAATCTTCAAGCAGCTTTTCCTGGTCAAGGGTATATTCACGGATATTTGACTGGAGTTCTGCATAGCTGCCAAGAAAATAGGATTTGTCTTCCAGGGTGATATGCAGATTTGAGGTTGAGGCATCATCACCCAGGATAGAACGAAACTGGATATCCGTGGCATCGCCAATAAGTGATTTAAAAATAACGGAGTTTCTGCCATTATATGCTTTGGTAAAACCAAATCCGACATCGATTCCAACAATTTCCATAGTATTCTCCTCTTGCAAGTTTTGGCGCTGTTATCAGGTCAACAGAAGACTTAACTTTAGGTGTTAGATACCATTATGAAATAACTTGAGTCAAGGGATAATGAAATGGATTTGGGGCATTCTTGCACTTCTTCACTAAATATTATAAAAGGAACAAAAAATTATTTTTCAGATGGCAAAATGGAAAAAGACAAAGTATTTGCAATAAAAAAAAAGAAAGTCAAACCGTTTGAATTTAATGAAGAGGTCACCGACGTATTTGACGATATGCTGAATCGATCCGTACCTTTTTATATGGAAAGCATTCAACGGCAATCCCAGCTTGCAGCCCAATATTTTCAGGATGGCAGCCGCATTTATGATCTTGGCTGTTCCCATGGAAACTTAGGTGTGTTGATCCTGGATCAATTAAAGCAAAGAAATCTCTCCATGGTTGCCGTGGATAGTTCCATACCAATGATTGAAAAATACTTAAAACGAATTGAAAAATATGATTATCAATCAAAGGTTGATCTGGTCTGCGGTTTTTTAGAAGATATTCAGATTAAGAATGCATCAGTGGTTTTAATTAACCTGACCCTGCAATTTCTTGACATGGAAAAACGAGACGATTTGATAAAAAAAATCTATCAGGGGATGAATTCAAACGGTATCCTTATTTTAACGGAAAAAACAATTCATGAATCAAAAGTACTGGATGATCTTCAATTGGAATTTTATAGAACCTTCAAGGTTGAAAACGGGTATTCCCAGCTTGAGATCAGTCAAAAAAGAGATGCCCTTGATAAAGTCCTCATCCCGGATACCATTGAAACCCATCAAAACAGAATTTTAAATGCCGGTTTTTCATTGTTTGATGTCTGGCTTAAATGGTTTAACTTTGCCTCAATGATAGCGATAAAAAAGTAACCAATAAAGGTCACACGCAACCAATAAAGGTCACAAGTGAAATATGGAAACACTTCTTCACCAGTTGCACCGCCTGAAAATAGATCATTGCTATGATGAGTTTAAAAAGCTTATAAAAGAAAAAAGAGTATTCCTGGATCATGCCAAAGGTAATTTTTTAAAATTCAAAACAATTCTTGAAAGTATTCCTGACTTTACACCATCATTCACAGATCTTGAAAGCCGTGCCATAACAATCGGTGATAAATCAGATCTAAACCTGGAAGAATATGTCTTGCTGGAAGATAAGCTTAAACAGCTTTGCCCCTGGCGAAAAGGACCTTTTAATTTTTTCGGGATTCAGATCGATTCTGAGTGGCAGTCCTGGATGAAATGGGAAAGACTTAAAAATCACATTGGAAATCTTACCGGGAGACGAATTCTGGATATCGGCTCCAGCAACGGGTATTATATGTTTAAAATGGCGGCGGACAACCCCTTGATGGTCTTGGGTGTAGAACCCCAGAGTTCATTTTATTTTCAATATCTTACCATCCAGAAACTTTTATGCCGGGATAATGTATTCTGCCTTCCTGTTCCCCATGACCAGCTGCCGAAAATGAATCGGTATTTTGACACGGTTTTTTGTATGGGGGTTTTGTATCATCGAAAATCACCGATCCAGATGCTGAAAGATATTTGTGACTCCATGAGACCCGGCGGAGAACTTGTTCTAGAAAACCTCATCATTGATTCAAAACAAAATATCTGTCTTTTTCCAAAAGACCGGTATTCAAAAATGCGGAATATCTTTTTTATTCCCGATCTTCTGGCAATGGAATCCTGGCTTTTGAGAGCAGGCTTTACCAATATCCGTTGTGTGGATGTGACAAAAACATCAGTGGAAGAACAGAGAAAAACCAAATGGATTCATACGGAAACCTTAAAGGATTTTCTGGATCCCCATGATCCTGATAAAACCGTGGAAGGCTATCCCGCACCGGTACGGGCCATTTTTATTGCAACGGCAAATTAGAACTGGACACTCCATCCGGCATTGGCAAAGGCAAATTTGTCCTTGAACCGGTTATAGCAGGCAGCGGCTGCCTCATTGCCGGTGCAGTGGGAAACGGCAATGAGTTCAAGATTGTATTTTTCAAAGGCATCCATGGTTTTTTCCAGTTGTTCATCAGAATTTAAAAAACCCAGGTGGGTTCCTCCAATCACGGAATGAAAAGATGTGTGTCCGGTTTTTTTTGAAAAATGATTCATGATGTTGACAATGCCGGAATGGGCACATCCTGTCAGGATGACAGGGCCGGATGATGTTTCGATCAAAAGAGAGGCGTCATCTTTTAAGGGGTCCTGGATAAATGAATCCCCTTCTTTAATTAAAAGCCGCTTGTCCTGTCCTTCAAAGTCAGTCAATCGTGGGATCACGCCTGAAAAAAAGATACCTTTAGATATTTCTGAAAATTCTTTTTTAAAATGAAATCTGGCAGTCATGTCTGTCTCGAGGCGATCCTGGCTGAATGGGATACCGATATACCTTTTTTCAGTCTTATCTCCCTTTTTTTTGCTGGAATATTTGGGAGCAAAAATATCCGGGTGGGCATAAATATCAATTTGT
>Ga0164318_10005404_pt1 | contig 12345 bp, 7 predicted proteins | sample GuaBasSedimGuay9_FD_113734 | JGI IMG/M metagenome (GOLD analysis project Ga0164318, IMG submission 113734) | Subseafloor sediment microbial communities from Guaymas Basin, Gulf of California, Mexico - Guay9, Core 4571-4, 0-3 cm | ecosystem: Environmental > Aquatic > Marine > Hydrothermal vents >... | reverse complement strand
TCTTCTGGACTCAAAGAAAGGTTTCTGCACCTTGAAATCTATAGATTTCTTGCTTTTCTTTCCCGAAGGATAACCTTTTATCATAAGGTCTGCAAGGTATTCACCCTCACTGAATCTGGAGGCTGGTATATCTATGTTGTGGGTGAAAAACCTCTTCTTACCTATGAACTCCTCTTCTTTTATGAATTCAGAACCAGATGGATTCTTTACAGTGAAAAGCAGAACCACTGAATCACCTTGTGGATTGAATATGTTCAAACTCAGGCTTATTGTATCATCTATTGAGAAAATCTTGCTCACAGACCTGTTCCAGTTTATCTGCCCGAGTGTAAGATTTTTAACATCCTTAACTTCAAACTTCTTCTCCTTTGACCAGTGCCTCAATGAATTCAAATCCCACAGTTCAAAAATCGCCCTGAATTTTCCCTTCTCCTTGAAGGCAAACTGAATCTCTCCAGTATCTGTTTTTTCTGCTGAAATCGTGGTCTCATATCTATCAACAGAGAATTTCCTTACCTTTGAAACACCACCCACCTGCCTTTTACCATTGAACACAACAAGGGAAACCCTGTATTTGGAGATATAAGCACTGTCCATGGAGATAAAGGTAAGTTCATTGTAATTAACAGTGTACACCACCCTTACAACAGGGTTAAGGCTGTCATCCCTCAGGATTTGAAAGTTAACATCAAGGGTCAGTAAAAGTAAAAGCATCATCCTAATTTACATAACACAGCAGTATAAGTCAAGTGCACCCTTTATCATCCTCTTCCCTCTATATAAGAAATTTCTCTGCTTTCTGGAATGTGAATGGCTGGACTGTATACTCCTTCCCATCAAAGACAACCTTTGTCTCTCCATATGGCTTGCAGTATCTTGCAATAATCCTTGCCGCACGAATTATGTCCTCCTCACCACCCCACTTTCTCAAAACCCCAACTGGTCCCTTTTTATCAGGTGCAGACAAAAGATTTTTCCCATAGTTTTTGAGTTGTTCATTCTCAAACTGATTCCTTGCTATAACAAGGTGCATCTCCCCAAATCTGAAGTGCCTGCCTATCCTGAACAGAAGTATCTCCTCTGGCTCTATCTCATGAATAAAAGGTTTTATCCTTCTTGCAAACTGGACATCTGTAAGGATACATCCACCTGCTGGTGTATCATAGACCTTGATACCAAAATCTTCAGCGAGTTTCAGTTGTGTCTTCCTGCTCCTTCCCCTTATCCCCAGGAGTTTATCCCTGTCAATCCACCCCTCCCTTTCAGGCAGTGTAGGAGGAAGGAGTTTTGCAGAGAGGGGCCTCAGTGTTATATCCCCAAGTCCAGTGAGTTTATCCACCTTTTTCAGCCCCTCAATTGATTGGGAGAATGGCCTTTCACCGAGTACCTCCCCTGTTATAAGAAACCTCCCTCCAACCTCCTCCATATATTTCCCTGCCTTTTTTATCATCAGTGCATGGCAGTCTATGCAGGGATTGATGTTTTTTCCGTATCCATAAACAGGATTTTTTACAACATTCAGATGTTCATCAGAAAAATCTATCACGTGTATATCAAGGCCATAAAGACTTCCGTATCTTTCTGCCTTTTCAGAAGAAAAGAAATAACCTTTGAATGTTACAGGAACAACCTCTATTCCCTGATTTTGAATCAATTTTATTGCAAGAAGGCTGTCAAGCCCCCCTGAAAAAAGAGCAACAGCCTTCATTCTCTCAAAAGGGTCACCACAATCCTTCTGTTCTTTGCCCTGCCCTCTGATGTGGAGTTATCAGCAATGGGATGATACTCTCCATAGGCAATTGCAGCAATCCTCTTCGGGTCAATCCCGATCTCCTCTATCAAAAATCTTACAACCTTCACGGCCCTCGCAGCAGAAAGTTCCCAGTTTGTCGGGTATTTCTTCTTTAATGTGCCTGAAATCCTTGAGTTATCTGTGTGCCCCTCAATGAGAATCCTTCTATTTTTAAGCCTCTTAAGTATATTCCCAAGTTGCCTCAACAACTCCTTCCCCTCCTTACTTATCTCCACACTTCCCGGAGGAAAGAGTTTCTTTCCTGGAAGGATTATCTTTAACTGTTCATCTGTTCCAGTTATATCAATCCCTTCAAGTAGTTCCCTGAATTCTTCCTTTATTGGTATGGCTGTTGTGTCCTTCTTCTCTGTTTGTTTCACCATCTCCTTCAACCTTCCCAGTTCTTCTGCAAGCAGAAGATTCTCCTGTTTAAAGTCAGAGATCTTCTTATCCAGTGGCATGTATTTTTCAAAGTAAAAATAGGCAAACAGAATAACCCCTATAACGAGAATGATTGACAAAAGCACGTTTATAACCTTCATATCTACCCCCTAAAATTCAATTCTATCCCTTCTCTCAAACAATCTTTCCTTTTTCTTTCCTGCGTGTATATCGCATTTCTCATCAGGTTCGTTCCCTTTTATAAAGACCTCTTCCCTTACCCTCGGGCAATATGGAGTGGCAAGAAGCCCTGAATCTTCACATATCACCCTTCTCACAATACTATCAGGAACAGGGAATTCAACATCTGTGGTATCCGCAACTGAATCATAAACTGCCTTCATGAATGAAACCCAGAGAGGGAGGGCTGCACCCGCTCCAGTTGCATTGGTTGCAATCTTCCTGGGAACATCATATCCAACCCATACACCCGCAACATACTCTCTTGTAAATCCTATAAACCAGGCATCCTGAAAGTTGTTTGTTGTCCCTGTTTTCCCTGCCGCAGGCAACATAAACCCCATCCTTCTTGCTCCAAATGCGGTTCCGTGATTGAATACATCCATCAGCATGTTTATCATTATGTACGCTGTTTGTTTTGACAGCACCCTTTCCTTTGGTGGGTCATATTCATAAACAACATTTCCAAACCTATCAATTATCTTTTTCACAATAACAGGTTCTATCCTGGTTCCATAGTTTGCCAGTGTTCCAAAGGCATCTGTCATCTCAAGCACAGTAACACCTGAAGGACCGAGTGGTATTGAGATTACAGGGTCAAGTTTGCTCTTAACCCCCATTCTGTGTGCATAGTCTATAACCGTGAATGGACCTATTTCATACACAAGCCTTATGGCGGCACTGTTCCTTGATAGATAGAGTGCCCTCCTCAATGTGATTTTACCCATAAAGGTGCTGTCAAAGTTTGCAGGGGCATAAACCTTTTCGTTCACCTGGGTGATGATGGGAAGGTCAAGGACGAAGTCTGATGGATTGTAACCATTGTCAATTGCAGCAGTATATAAAAATGCCTTGAATGATGAACCAGCCTGCCTCTTTGCCATTGTTGCCCTGTTGAACCTGCTGTGTCTTATATTCCTTCCACCTATCATTGCAAGGACATCCCCTGTATGTGGGTCCATCACAACCATTGCACACTGAAGATAGGGGGTATTGTCCATCGGTGGCATTGACTCGGGAAACTCACCCATTGGTTTCAACCTGTATTTCTTCTCAATTCTCTCCATGGTAACTTCAGTCACAGAATCAGCAATCTCCTGAAGTTTCCTGTCCATGCCAAGATACACCGTGTATCCACCTGTTGTAACATATGCCTTCCCGAGGATATCTGAAAGTATCTTTTTCACCTCTTCAATATAGTACGGACCAACTGTCTTCCTCTCCTCTTTCTGTACAAATTTTAGGGTGTCATCCAGTGCCTCTCTGTACTGTGTTGAGTCAATGTAACCATCTTCCAGCATCTCTTTTAATACAATACGGATTCTCTTATCACATCTGTCTAAATGTGTATATGGTGAGTAATATCCAGGTGACCTGATTATCCCTGCAAGGAAGGCGGCCTCTTTAAGGTCCACCTGACTTACAGGCTTGCCAAGATAGAACTCTGATGCTGCCTCCACTCCATAGTTTCCGTAACCATAATAAACCTGATTCAGGTACATCTCAAGGATATCCTTCTTTGTATAGTATCTCTCCAGTTCAAGGGCAAGATACATCTCGGATATCTTTCTTATCCAGGATTTTTCAAGGGAAAGAAGTATGTTCCTTGCAAGTTGCTGGGTGATTGTGCTGGCACCCTGAACCTTTTTTCTCTTGATTATATCAACGATGATTGCCTTTACAATCCTTTTGTAATTCAATCCGTGATGCCTGTAAAACGCCTTATCCTCAATGGATATAACTGCCTTCTGAAGGTTTTCGGGAATTGAATCAAGGAGAACCGGTATTCTCCTTACAAGATACACATCCTGCACATGCTCACCATTCCTGTCATAGAGCCTGGTTGCAAGCACAGGATAGTAATTTTTCAATATGTCTATCTGGGGTAATGAACGGATTATCCATAGATTAAAACCAATGAATGAACCAGAACCAAAGGCAAGTATGATATATAGAAAAGGCTTCCAACTGTTTCTTTTTCGTTTATGGTTATTTATAGGCCTGGAGTCCATCTCCATTCTATCTGCCAAAATACTTTTCAAATTCAGCAACAGATGGGGTTGTGCTTATCTCCCAGTATTCCCGATTTTTTATCTCTATCCACCTGTCTATCAGTTCCTCTGTAAATATTCCATCAGAGAGAAGGAAGCCTCTGTCCCTGTTCAGGGACTCAAGTGCCTCTTTCAAACTTGATGGAAGTTCAGGGATTGAGTCGATTTTATCTATGTTTCCCTTAACAGGCTCACCAGGGTCAATCCTGTTTACAATTCCATCAATCCCTGCTGCTATGATTGCGGATACAGCAAGATAAGGATTCATCAGTGCATCTGGTGGCCTGTACTCAATATCAACATTTCTCCCCTTCTGATATCCAGGTATCCTTATCGCAGCACTCCTGTTTGCCTCTGAGTATGTAATCTTTTTGGGTGCCTCAAATCCAGTGAAAAGCCTCTTGAATGAATTTGTTCCTGGATTTGTGAACGCAGTAAGTGCACCTGCATGTTTCAAAATTCCGCCAATAAACCATCTGGCAGTCTGTGAAATAATCTCGTTCTTTTTAGATGTATAAAAAACAGAGCCTCCATTCTTTACAAGCATCATGTGAAGATGCAGTCCACTTCCTGCCTCATTGGGAATGGGTTTGGGCATGAATGTGGTTCTCAGGTCAAACTCCACAGCAGACCTGTTAATAACAAGTTTTGAAAGCAATATATTATCCGCTGCCTCAATGGCTGGTGAGTAATCAAGTTCTATCTCATGCTGGGAGAATTTACCTCCCTCATGATGGGCATACTTGACACTTATGCCTATCTCCTTCAGGATTGTAGCGACAAATAATCTGAACTCATGGTAGGGGTCAAATGGAACATCACCATGATAACTCTTCTCTGGTGCAAGGAAATCCTCGTGTGTTTCTATCTCATAGTAGGATATGAATTTGTCATGCTGATAATACACATTCCTGAATATATAGAACTCCAGTTCAGGAAGGACGAGGAGTTCATCCCCTATTCCCTTTTCTCTTAAAACAGATACTGCCTTTTTAAGCACATACCTTGGATAATGTGGAAATGGCTTATCCTCCCCTGCAAGATAAACATCACCAAACATTACAACAACAGGAACATCAGAAAATGGGTCCATAAAGAACCGTGAAGTGTCAGGAATGACTCTCATATCACTGTATTCAACACTTGCAAATCCAGGAACACTGGACCCATCAATCCCGAACCCCTTCTTTGCAAAGGAGTCAAACCTCTCCACAGGAAAGGTTACATGCCTCAAAAATCCGTGAAGGTCAACATACTTCACATCTATGAATTCTGCCTCTGTCTCTTTTATAAATTGCTTGATGTTCATGCCACCAATATAATTTAATTCATCTAAATTGTCAACAATAATATTTCCTCCAAAAATTCAAATAAGGCACGAATTTTTGGGAAGTCAAGTGTCCTTGACAAAAGAAAAATTTTTAATATGCTAATTATATGAGTAGAAATTTATGTTATAATACTGTGAATCTTTCTTTTCTCTCTATATATAATATATTCCATCTTTTAAAAAATGGAGGTTATCATGAGAAAAGTTTCTTTTCTCTTTCTTTTAGTCTTTCCATTTATTCTTTTCTCTTGGGATGCCTCTGTCCATGTATATCTGAGCATGAACATGAAGGATATCTGGGAGGATTATGACCCCGAATTTTACGATATGCTCAATACAACTCCATACAGTATTACTGACCCAACACCGTTTTTAGTTCAAAAATTCTATTACATTGGGACTACCCTTCCTGATATGTTTGATTGGCAGGAGAATATAAGGACAGCTATAGAGTTCCTTTATACTGCTAATACTTCTATTCTAGATGCATTCAGAGGGCTGAATATTACAGAGATAACTTATGTTGCTGTTCAAAACTTCATGGAGTTTACGGGAGGTGCTAGGCCTGTAAACCAGAGTATAGGCAAACTCAGGGAGATGGTTGAATATGCAAAGTCACAGAATTGGAGTCCATATAAAAAGGCTCTAATATATGGGTGTTATGCTCATCTTCTTGAAGATATAATTGCTCATATTATTCTTCAGCCTATAACCTATGGATATGGAAAGACAATAGATGCACCTGACGTAATAGATGTCTCCGCCATGGTTGGTTCATCATGCCCCTTGCTTGGAATAGGGGAGCCCTTTCAGGAGCTATTTTCAGCGACCAATATCCCAGAGGAGTCATGGAACGCAATGGAAGATATTTTATTTTCTGGTGTCAAAATGGAGGGTTCGTATTACTCTTACTTCAGATGTCCATTCCACTTTTACCAGATAAGTGATATACTTGGAAGAAATTATGCAGGATTTCAGGATAGCACCTGGTTACCCATTCATGGCTTTGTAGAAGCTGCAAATGCAGTTGGGTATAATATTTCAAATCTTACACACGATAGGTTAAGGGCTTATATCCATGGATGGAGTTTACTTCTTTTTATTCTTTATGGTTATAATGAAGAATTTGTTGGTGGGGTTGTTGGGCATCCTGAATGGACACCAGAGAATATTATTGAATATTTAGAAAATATTTCATTTGAAAATGTAAATCTTTCCAGCGATTCAGAATTCTTTTCAAATTTTACATCTAGAACCATGGATTATTTAGCTAAAGGCTTTATAGTAAGAGCAATTGCTCTATTTATCTCTGGAGCAGATGATTTCACCTCATTTGATTTATTGCCATGGCCTGAATATTTTTTATCAGGGGATAATCTTGATAAATTAAAGGATGTGGCTCAACGGTTGGGAGACTACGACGGGGTTGTGGAATTATTTACAAAGGCAGAAAATATAATAGACTTTTACAATGAGTATGGCACGGTGAAGAGACCAAATTTAAGAACAACATATTCAGATCAATTAACAGAAGCAATTAAATTTAAGGGTTACTAAAGAATCTTGTAGACGGTAATGATTATGTATGGTATATTATGAATGGAAAGAATGTATTTGGAATATCAAGAAAAGCAGGTGAACTTGGAGGATTGTGGGATGTGGATACGAATTACACCTTTTATTATCAACCTTCAATATTTCAGATGGACTTTTATCAGGGGAAGGGATGTGCTTATTATGGGATTGACTGCATTGATAATATTCCTGTGAGATTGAAATTCGATATTATACCATTGGGGGTTACGAAGATTGAAATAAGAAAAAAGACTGCGGAAATTGATACATTTCATTCCATCTATACAATAAATAATCAGTCTTATACCCATCTCATTGATTCTCTTGTTTTTTATCCACGGGATATATTCAATGAAGGTTACAGATATATTTACTGGAGAGTTAAAACAAAGGCTGTTGACCCGATGATTGATAGATTTAATATTATGCTTTCATCTGATTATTATGATAAGTATCACGAACTTGATGCAATAAGCAACAATGATTTTTATAGGATATACTTCAAAAATGGCGAACCAGTCAGGAAGTGGTATGAAGACCCTGAGTCAGACCCTATTCATTACTGGCCCTATGCGGACAGTCTAAAATGGATTCTTCCACCAGCACCACCTACACTTACAATGGTTACAGGCTCACTTGAGAGCTTAAAAATTCAGTGGTTAAACAATTTCCATCATCTGGATTTTGATAGTTTCAGGATATACAGAAACGGTGAAGTTCTGGTTGAGGTTCCTTCAGATGTAAATTTCTTTATTGACACACTGGATAAGCCACAATGTATGGCCCGTTATTGTGTTACAGCAGTGAGGAAAGGAGTTGAATCGGTTCCGTCCAATTATAAGAGTGTTATAACAGATGTTACACCACCGATTGTGAATATATCTTATCCACTGGAGTGGCAGGTAGTTGAGAACACGTCAGGGTATATAAATCTCCAGTGGAATACACAGGATTGTGAGGTAACCAGACAGGTGGTTAGGGTGCAGTCCGATACCTTTGTTGTTTCACCAGGTGCTGGAACATGGCGGATAAATATTCCTCAGTCCATTGAATATCAATTTATAGGAGCAGGTGTAAAGGCAGAAGATTGGGTTGGGCTTGTTGGAACAGCTGGAACAACATTTTTTGTCTTCAATCCTGCGTATGTAAGTATGGGATTCGCATATTTAATAGAAGACGATGGTTCTATTGTTGTGCGTGTATCCACATGGAGTAAGACTGTTCAGGATACTGGTAAGTATTATCACGTTGTTTCATCCATACCGTCAACTGGCGAACCTGTTAAATGGTGCATGAAGGATGATAAACCTTTTCTTGAGGTTCCAGGTTATTTGTATTTTTATCTTCCTGTTAAGTTTAGTAGACCAGGAATGAATGTTTATGCATGGGTGGGAAGCAGGGAGGACAGAGCGAAATACACGGCCCTAAAAAGGATATGGTATTTATTGGCATGCAAAGGGGGACTGCTGAATGTATATGTCTATACAGACAGTGGATATGTTTACGACAATAATATAAGGCCTGGCTTTATTGAGAATGGGATTACAAGGGATTATTACAAATTACAGGAAACGCCCTGTGTTATAAAAGGGAAATACAGAATAAGAATAGAGAATACCTTATCAGAAAGTGTGAAGATAGACAGGGTGAGGTTGATAGGAGTTGACCATCCTGATAGTGTTAAGGTATTTGTGAGTGTTGATGGCAGGATATATACAGGGAAGGAGATAGATGGGTTCAGTGCGTTTACCGCAGACGGTGAGATAACATCTCAACTCGAACAAAGAGATGGGTATTATTATTCTGGTGACAGTGGGAGTGTATTTTGGTGTCACATTCCTGAAAGTGAAAGTCTTATGGTGATGTGTTCTGTTGAGGGGGACGGAGTAGAAGTTATGTATAAGGATTCATCAGGGTTCAGGGGAGGGGGATTTATAAGGGGCAGGAGGAAGGCTTCATCAGAGATATGGGAAAATATAAAGGGGGATACTGTATATTACCGATTCACTGGTTCTGGAAAGATAGATGTGTTAAGATTTTACAGGAGGGATAAGGAATTTATTGTAAAGGAATTACCACTAACATGCGGAGTAAATGGATGGGTGAAGCGGGCATTGCGGAAGGAAGATGGAGAATACTATATACTTGAGCCAGGCAGAAGCATTGAACTTGAATTTACAAGGAGAGGTATAGCACATGGTTGGGTTAGAGATTATATAATAGGTGTAACTGTAAGGCTTGAGGAGGAAGAGAAGGGTGTAGAGATAACAAGGAATGAAGCAGAGAATAAAGGAATAAAGGTTATTGAACCTGATTTGACAGTGAGGGTTTCAGGAGGTATAATAAGAATAACAGGCACTAGTGATGTGAGAGTCATTGACTGTGCTGGGAGGGTTGTTTGGGAAGGTATAATAGAAGGGATAAAGGAGATAAAGCCAGCAGGTAATGGTGTATATTTTGTTGTAGCAGGAGAGAGAGTGAGGAGAGTATGGGTAATAAGGTAATAATTTTACTTGTGATTACATTGTTTTTTTCCTGCAGTAAGGAGGAGATAGACATACCAGAGGTGGATAGCAGGAATATATCACGGACACCTGGTAAATCGTATATAGCGAGGATGGGAGTGAAGGATGGGGATATTTATGTTGTTTGGAATGATGATATGAACACAGGGTATTATACTGAGTTATTTTTCAGGAAGCGGGAGGGTGGGGTATGGGACAGTATAGAAGTTGTAGATTCACCCGAATGGGGTGTTGAGGATAATCCTGTGGTTATGGACAGCAGGGGAAATCTTCATCTTGTGTATTGTACAGGGAAAGGAAGGATTTACTATCGTGAATACAGTGGAGGAAGGTGGAGTGAGCGAGTGTTGCTTTCAGATACACTTGCTGTTGCTCTACAGCCCTGCATAGGTATAGATGGTGACGACAATATATATGTTATGTGGTCTTATGGATACAATTCTACAGGTGAGGGTGGTGCGAAGTTAAGGGTAAAGCGGGGTGGAGAGTGGGAGGATGTGATAAAGCATCAAAATATTGAATTTACCAATCCCAATATGTATGTTTCATCAAATGGAGAGATACATGTGGTGTATGAATGTGGAGGCACGAACCATATCACGTATCTTCATTCCTCAGATGGTGGTAATACTTGGGATGAGGTAGTGAGTTTTCCAAATGAGAGGCCGGATGGGTATTATTATTATGACTGGATACCAGCGGTGATAGAGGTGGAAGAGTATGTATATGTATTCTGGACGCGGAGCATAGCGGGAGTGGGTATAGTTGGAATGTATTACAGTGTGAAGCCACCGGGAGGTGAGTTTGGGGACACGACCAGGGTTGAGATGGAGATGGAGAATCCGAATGTTGCCACACTTGGGAAGTATGGAGGATATCTATACCTTGCCTGGCGGGAGAGTGATGGTCCACAGACAGAGGTATATCTTTCAAAGAGGCAAGTTCCCGATGGGAAGTGGTATGAGCCAGTGAACGTATCAAAGACAGAGACTAATTCTTATGCAGGGGAGATAGAGGTGGAGGGAGGTATTGTTTATCTTTTATGGATAGAGGTTCTGAACAATGATGAGTATGATGTATATTTTGAAGAATTGAAGTATTAATTCATTTCGTCTCCGGTAAAGTTACAGCTTGTTATTTTTCCCCGCCCTTAGGCGGTGAGTGAAGATTTTTCTTCCTTTCTTTATGAAGAATAATCAAGTATTCCACATATTTCTCAATAGATTTTTTGGCAAAAATTCGTGCCTTATTTGAATTTTGGGATTTCCTCCAGGTATTCAATCTATATTATCCTTTATCTTTTCTCTACACCGTATTTTACAAGAAATTTCAACAGTCATTAGAACTTCAGAAGATAGCGGAATGCCCTTTGTCTCATTATTATTTCTATACGAACAGGTTTAAAAGCTTTTTAATCCGATTTATATCCCTTTATCGGGTATAGATTCTTTTGAGGCATGGCGGATGCTTGACAATATTCCATGCAAACTTAAAATTCATTTATGGTGATTCTGATACTGTCCTTCTGTGCCTCGGGTAAGGTAATCAAGGCATCCGAAAGGGTAAATGTCGTCCAATTGATAGACTCCCTTGAAAATGGCTTCACATTCAGGTGGCATATGAAGAACAGGTTTATGAGGATGGATGCCGAAGGCGTTTACAGGGGCAGGGGTAAGGTGAATATTAAAGGGAGTATAAAATCTCCTGAAGGTACAATGGGTGTTTCAGGTTATAACCCTTATGAACAGATCAAGATCGTCTGCGGTGAAAAGAGGTTTATCTTCAAGGAGAAAAGGAGAAACACCCTCATTTACGAATTCCCCGCAGTACTTTTCTTCCTTGACCCTGTTAAGGGGATGGGGAAAGGGCTTGTGTATATAAGGGATAACAGGATTTATAAAATCACTGCAGAAAATGAGAATGCAAAGTGGAGTATGGAAATTGGGATATACAGAAAACCCATTACAAAGATTCTGATTGAGTGTGATGGATGTGATATGGAGAGAATAAAACAGAGGCTTGTACTGTGGGGTGAAAAGGATGTTAAATTAAAAGAAAACATATTTGAATTCATTGAAGAAATTCCATTGAACAGTAAACTGTTCAAAAAAGGAACTGTGAAGTGGTATGTACTTGAAAGCACCAGGCATGGTGAATTGAAAGACCCGCTTGATACATTATATACCTATTCCATTGATTCACTCTATAATCCAGAGATTACCCGGATAAATTATGGAACAGACCCAAGGGGAAGACCGTCCCTCATAATAGGAATAAAGAATCCCGGAAATGGGGTAATAGGGCTTTTTGTTGATGATTCCCTTGTTTCAACATGCTACAGGAACAACCCTATGATTATTCCATTCAGGGATAGCACAGATGCAAAACTGGTTTATATTTACCTTAAAACAGGCCAGATTGGTTCTGGCAGTATTGAAATAAGGAGGTTGA
>Ga0164318_10005403_pt1 | contig 12345 bp, 12 predicted proteins | sample GuaBasSedimGuay9_FD_113734 | JGI IMG/M metagenome (GOLD analysis project Ga0164318, IMG submission 113734) | Subseafloor sediment microbial communities from Guaymas Basin, Gulf of California, Mexico - Guay9, Core 4571-4, 0-3 cm | ecosystem: Environmental > Aquatic > Marine > Hydrothermal vents... | reverse complement strand
GGAAGCCGTACACAGGCAAAACGTGTATTGTTACACTCTTTAAAAATGAAAATTCTTGATTATGAATTTAATGCCAAAGAGCCTAAAGATATTGCCAAATACAAATAAACTAAGATAATTTTTCTCCTAATTATAGTTATAACATATATCTAAGTATAAAGGTTTATTAACTTAAGAATAGTATAATAGATCAACTATGTTATAGCCTACATAACAGGAGACAATGAATGCAAGAGTTTGTCTATTTTAGTACTACTCAACTTGACTTTCCATTACCCGAAACTATTGCTGTGATCTCAGACCCCTCACAAATAAACCAGAATGATTTTATTATTTCCAATTCTTCTTTGCCATCTGCAGAAGTGATCGCTCCGGAGATTGACTTTTACATAAGAAACTCTCGAGATCCCATAGCAGAACAGATTAAAAATATCGAAAAACTTTATAACTTGAATGCGATCAGATTTGATCTGGGACAGGATATGTCTTATACACAAGAGGTTGATAACAGACTTCTCCTTGCGTGTACGCAGGAGCAGGAAGATGAGTTCATGTCACACATTGTTGCAGATGAATTTGATCTTTATGCTGTAAGACCTGAGATAGTGACAGAAATTGATGGTCATATAGGTGCTCTTGAAGTAACTGTTGTGAGTAACGGTAAAGAAGTTCCTCTAAAAGTGTCTCAAATAGTCTGGTATGACCAACATGAGATCGCTGCAGAACAGAGTGGAACATTTGACCCGTTTGAGAGTTCTATTGAAGATGTTTTAGAAACAATTCGTAAAAACATAGCACATTATGAGTACAAAAAGTTTACGGTTTACGATAAGACGATCTGTCAGTATCATGAAAGAAGAGAAGAGATCTGTTCCAAGTGTGAAGAGGTTTGTCCTACCGTTGCCATTGTCAAACATGATGAAGAGAAACATTTGGAATTTTCACAGATAGACTGTCATGGTTGCGGCGGGTGTATCTCTGTATGTCCTTCGGGTGCTTTGGATTACGCACCGTCAAACAGAGGATCCATATTTGAAATAGCCAAGGAGATAAGAGGGTATATACCACTTATTATACCTAGACAAATGTCTGTGGAAGGACTTGAAATTGATCTTAAAGAAAATGTACTCCCTCTGGCAGTAGAAGGTGAAAAATTCCTGCATGAAGGTACTTTCTTAACTCTTGCACAAGAGAGTGGTGCTCAGGTTATTTTTTATTCTGACTTTATTTCAAAAGGAAGCCGAGATTCAATAAATATTCTTAACCAGATCTATCAGAAAAAATATGGTATAGATGCAGTACTGATCGCGATGAATGAAGATGAATTGAAAGAGGCATTGGAAGTTGTAGATTTTGTTGAAAACTCAAGATACACATTTAACGAATCTGGAGCTAAAAAAAGAGAGATCTTTGCTATTCGTTTAAGAAATATTGTGGGTGAAGATGATCTTGGTATTGTAACAACAGGTGAACATGTGCACTATGGACGTGTTGTGGTAGAAGAGTCAAACTGTACACTTTGTCTTGTGTGTGTAGGTGCCTGTAATGTTGGAGCACTTATAGCCAATACGGATGACAATACTTTACGTGTAAATTCAAGTATTTGTACAATGTGCGGGTACTGTGAAGTCTCTTGCCCTGAAGCAGATTGTCTGACGATCAAAGAAGATATTATAGAGTTGCGTCCTGAATGGTTCAAAGAAGAAGTATTAGCCCAAGATACACTTTTTGAGTGTGTTGAATGCGGTAAACCGTTTGCCACAACTAAAGCAGTGATGAAAATTGCGGAAATGATGGGACCTATTTTTGCACATGATCCTATTAAAGAACGAACACTTTACTGTTGTGAAGACTGTAAACCAAAGATCATGATGGAGAGCTATATGCAAAATCCACACCATTATAATAATGCAGGAGATAAATAATGAGAGATCAAAATATGGATAAAGCAAGAGCGTTGTATTATGCAATGTTCTCTCGCCTCTTTACCCTCTCAAGTGATTATAAAAAATATTATGAGTTGATCAATATTGTAGAAATACTCAAAGAAAATCCGCTGGATACATTGTCGGCAGAAGCATTTGACAAACTGTACGCCAAACTTCCTTCCAAGTCAAATTCCGAGCTGATCCATGAGTTCGATACGATCTTTTATGCACCACAGAACAAAATGATCAAAACAACAGCGTCTTTTTATATAGAAGGCATAGAGAGTGGTAAAAAACGTTTGGAAATGCAAAACTTTTTAGCCAAAACCAAGATCCGAAGAGATGAAGATATGTTTTCTGATTCGGAAGACCATGTAGGATTTATATGTACGGTGATGGCTGAACTTTCTGAGCTTAGTGCAAATGGCGAAGATATCTATGATAATACAGCACACTGTATTTTTGAACAGATACTTAATGAATTTGTGGATGAATTCAATCAAAATCTATATGAGCATAAAGATGCGGACATCTTTAAAAATGTGGCGGTACTTCTGAAATCGTTCATTGTGTTTGAAAGACTCTATTTGGAAGTCTCTGTACCACAGATCAAACAAAATACATATGTAGTTGAAAATACTGAAGAGAGTATTTCTGAAGAAGAGAGAGCTAGACGTGAACGAAACAAAGCACTCAGAGCCAAAGGACCAAAAAAAGAGGAAGCCTGTGACCTGTTCACCGCTTCATCTGCCGAAGAGGAGATCTGAGGCTTAATCAAGGTAGAGTTCTCTACTTTGATTAAGCCTCAAATTTTTGAGGCTAATTAAAAAAATGGAGGTAACTATGCAAAAGAGTAGAAGAAATTTTCTTAAGAACAGTGCAGTAGTTGCAGGTGCCACAGTGATGACTGCTACGACAGTAGCAGTGACAAAGTCAGAAGCTGCAGAAGAGTCTGGTTCACATGGTGTTGTTTTGGGTAAATCTCCAAAAAAAGAGATTTTGTATAAAAAAACAGCTGCTTGGGATGAGTATTACAAACAAGCTCTATGATTTATAAAGGATTTAGTATGGGTATCAATGAATTTGATGCACTGAAGCCAAAAGTGGGTCGGCGGTCATTTTTAAAAATGGCTGCTGTAGCTACGGCTTCCGGTGCGACTGTCGCCTTTGGAAATGAAGGTGTAACAAGAAAAGCCACAAAAGAGGAAATTAAAAATCCTTTTCCCGGCTCAACAAGTGTGAAAACCATTTGTACAGCATGTTCCGTCGGGTGCGGTATTATTGCTGAAGTGCAAAACGGTGTCTGGGTAAGACAGGAAGTTGCCCAGGATCACCCTATATCTCTTGGAGGGCACTGTTGTAAAGGTGCTGACATGATCGATATGGTACGCTCTAAAGTAAGATTGAAAGAACCAATGGTCAAAGAGAAAGGTCAATGGAAACGTCTCACATGGGATGTAGCTTTAGACCGCATTGCAAATAAAATGAAAACAGCACATGAAACAGCAGGTCCGGACTCAGCAATGTTCCTGGGATCAGCAAAAATGTGTAATGAGCAAGCTTACTATTTTAGAAAGTTTGCCGCAATGTACGGAACGAACAATATAGATCACCAAGCTAGAATTTGACATAGTGCAACAGTCGCCGGTGTGGCGAATACATGGGGTTATGGCGCTATGACCAATTCTCTTGGAGATATACAAAATGCAAAAGCTATTATTATATTTGGAGCAAATCCTGCGGTAAATCACCCAGTTGGTTTCCAACATTTTTTAAAAGCACAAGAACGTAATAATGCACAAATGATCGTAGTTGATCCTGTCTTTACAAAAACAGCTGCAAAAGCAGATATTTATGTTCGTATCAGACCGGGTACAGATATTGCATTTATGTATGGAATGCTCCATCTTATCTTTAAGAACGGCTGGGAAGATGAAGATTTCATCAACGACCGTGTTTATGCGATGGATGACATTAAAGCAGAAGCAGAAAAATGGACACCTGAAAAAGTCTCTGATGTAACAGGTGTTCCTGCAGATAAACTTATTCAGGTAACGAAGTTGTATGCCAATGCAGGTGTAGGAACACTTATTTGGGCTATGGGGCTTACGCAGCACTCAATCGGTTCATCTAATACAAGACTTGCACCGATCTTACAGCTTGCTCTTGGAAACATGGGTAAAGAGGGTGGTGGTACGAACATCCTTAGAGGTCATGATAATGTTCAGGGTGCAACAGATATGGGTTGTCTTTCAGATACCTTGCCTGGATATTATGGTTTAAGTGAAGGTTCCTGGAAATATTTTGCTTCTTCATGGGGCGTAGATTTTGAATGGCTTCAAGGTCGTTTCAAATCTCCTGAATGGATGGGTAAAAAAGGATTTACACTTGCACGCTGGTGGGCAGGAGCAATTAACGGAAAAGATGGAAATGATCAGATACACAATGCAGGAACAGGCTTGAAAAACCTCTTTGTCATGGGTAACGGTATTACCTCCATTGCCCAACAGGCAAAAGTAAAAGAGGGTCTGGACAGTCTGGATATGCTCGTACTTTGTGATCCGTTCGTGAATGAAGCAGCGATCTTGACAGATAAACAGGATGATGTATTTATCTTGCCGGCAGCTACACAGTTTGAAACTTCAGGTACAGTTGTTGCAACAAACCGTTCTGTACAGTGGCGTACTAAAGTTGTTGACCCTCTTTATGAGTCAAAAACAGACCAGTGGATCATGTTTGAACTTGCAAAAAGACTTGGATTCTATGATGAGTTCACTGCAGGCATGAAAATTAAAGAGAACAAAAAAGATTTCACATGGCCTGAAGATGCCACCGATGAAATTGCAAGGATCATTAAAACGATTGGTCTGACAGGATGGACTGCCAAACGTGTTAAAAGTCATACTGAGAACTGGCATATGTTCGATCAGATCTCTGGTCGCGGGTATGGTAAAATGAAGGGTGAATATTATGGTCTTCCTTGGCCGTGTTGGACAGAGAAACACTCTGGTTCACCTGTACTTTACAATACGAACCGTTCAGTAGCAGAAGGCGGTATGGGATTCAGGAACAGATTTGGTCTTGAACATGATGGAACCAATCTCTTGGCAGAAGATGGCTCTGCACCTAAAAATTCAGCGATAGAGGGTGGATATCCGGAGATCAATAAAGACAATATTGAAAAAGTACTCGGTATAACACTGACTGCTGATGAGAAAGCAAAAATAGGTAAGAACTGGAAAGTGGATAAATCCAATATCATTGCTGAAAAATGTATGGAAAAAGGGTTGGCACCTTACGGAAATGCAAAAGCAAGAGCAAAAGTTTGGACATTCCCTGACCAGATCCCTATGCACAGAGAGCCTTTACATTCACCTAGAGCGGACTTGGTAAAAGAGTTTCCTTCATATGAAGATAAGAGTAACCACTTTAGAGTGGATACAAAATATGTTTCTAAACAGACTGAGCAGGAATGGGTAAAAGATTTCCCTATTAACCTTGTGACGGGACGTTTGGTGAATATGAACGGTGCAGGTATGGAAAATCGTGCTTCGAAATATTTGGCTGCACTCACACCAGAAATGTTCTGTAGTATCAACCCTGATCTTGCAGGACGACACGGAATCCGTGATGGTTCAATGATGTGGATCCACTCACCGGAAGGGACGAAGATCAAAGTGAAAGCAAAATATTCCCACTCTGTAACTGAAGATAGAATATTTATACCGTTCCATTTTGCCGGACACTTTCAGGGAGAAGACAGAACAAGTAATTTCCCTGCCGGGACTGCGCCATATGCATCTGGTGAGTCTGCAAATACAGTAACAAACTACGGGTATGACATAGTGACACAAATACCAGAAACAAAAGGTGGACTCTGCCGTATTGAGTACGCTAAAGAGGAGGCCTAAGATGGGTGAATTTGCAAGATTGAATTTTTACTGTGATGAACACAGATGTATTAATTGTGACGGGTGTTCTGTAGCTTGTGCGGAAGCACATGAGTTACCGGAGTATATTTCCAGAAGAAAAGTCATTACGATGAATGAGGGTATTGAAAATATGGAATACTCTCTGTCTATTGCCTGTATGCATTGTACAGATGCTCCTTGTGAACAGGTATGTCCGGTTGACTGTTTTTATATTAGAGAAGACGGTATCGTTCTGCATGATAAAGATAAGTGTATCGGTTGTGCCTACTGTCTTTACGCTTGTCCATTTGGAGCTCCACAGTTCCCGCTTGATGGTGCTTTTGGTACCAAAGGTGTAATGGACAAATGTACGATGTGTGCCGGTGGCCCGGAAGAGACTAACTCACATGCAGAGAGAGAACTTTATGGTCAAAACAGAATATCTGAAGGTAAAGTTCCAGTATGTGCTGCTATGTGTTCAACTAAAGCACTGCTTGTCGGAGACTCTGCAGAGATATCTGACATCTATAGAGAACGTATACTGTCAAAAGGTCATGGAGTGAAAACGCAACCATATGGTTGGGATGTTGCTTATGGCAAGAAGATGTAGGAAAGAGTATGAAAAAGAGATATTTAGCTCTCATAGTACTTTTGTCAACTTTTCTCTTTGGGTCAAAGGCGGACAGCAGTATCTGGGGGACAGATCTGTTAACCCATATTTTGGAGTACGATAAAGAGGGTTCATTGCATATGGGATACTGGTTCACTTTGATCCAAAGTACTTATGTGAAACCGATGTTGCTTTTTGTACTTATTGTCATTCCTTTGGCATTCATAGTGCACTATCTACTGATAGGTCCTAAACGATTTTCTCATGAAGGTAGAAGCATTATGATGTTCCCTCTGTTTAAACGTATCAACCATGGTATTGCAGCGATCTCATTTATAATCATTGTACCTACCGGGATCATTATGATCTTTGGAAGTACATTTGGCGGAGGTGCCTTTGTACGTTTCTGTAAAGAGGCACATGCCATTTCGGCACCACTTTTCTTCCTCTCTGTCATCCCTATGCTGTTGACGTGGTTTTCCCGTATGCTCCTCAGTCCAAAAGATGACTTAAGATGGCTGAAGATCGTGGGTGGTTATCTCTCAAAAGAGAAAAAACCTGTACCTGCCGGGATGTTCAATATGGGACAAAAGATCTACTTTTGGATCGTAACACTGGGTGGACTTGTGATGATCGCAACTTCTGTTGCACTCTACTTTGTCGACTTTGAGATCATTCGTCCTGTGTTGGAATATTACAGTCTTTCACAAATAGACTTTTTACGTATCTCTGCACTGACGCACAATATTATTGGTATTGTGATCGTGGCAATGTTCATGGTACATATTTACATGTCAGTATTCGCTATTGAAGGTGCGTATAAATCAATGGTTGATGGTAAGATGCATGAGGAAGAGGTAAAAATACTTCATAGTACTTATTATAAAGAGTTACAGGAAAAAGGTGAGGTATAATACTTATCTTTGAACTGGAAGCCAAGAGGTTTCCGGATTTTTCCAAAAAATATAATATGCAAAAATTGCATATTTAACGGAGTCTCTATGGAACCAATATATAACTACAGCATCACCAAAGTCAAAAAGGGTAAAAAATTCTCTTTTGAAGATACCCTCATTCGTGAAATTAAACTGGATATTGTGGTCAATGATGAAAAGATCGCTTCACTCATGGCAACACCGGTCGATCAGGAAGCTTTGGTTGTAGGGTATTTGATGAGTGAAAACATCATTACTTCCGTGGAAGACATCAAAGAGGTATTTCTAAAAGATGATGGTATGACTGTAGAGATCGTTGCCAAAATCAATGATGAAGCAGTACAAAGACTCAATACCGAAGGTGTGGTCATCTCAGGATGTGGACGTTCCAAAACGGCAAATATTGATGTGGAAAAAATTGATGCACTGGTGAACACTTGTGACTTCCACATCTCTGCAGATCTCATTTCTGAAGAGATGAATGGGTTTTTTCAGTATTGTAAACTCTATGAACAGACAGGTTCTGTGCATACGGCTAAACTTTATCTGGATGGTGGAGAGTTTTTCATTGCTGAAGATATTGCCCAACACTCCACAGTCGACAAAGTCATAGGGAAAGCGAAACTTGCAGGCATAGACACAACAAAGTCTGCACTTATGGTTTCGGGTAGGCTCTCTTCTGAAATGGTGGCAAAAGCGGTGATGCACCAGATACCTATACTTATTTCCCGTACTGCTTCCACCTGTCTTGGTGTGCAGATTGCAGAAAAATTTGGGCTTACTCTCGTAGGTTTTGCCAGAGAGAACAGAATGAATATATATACACATGACAGGAGAATTGATGTCTGATGAACTGGATAAGATGATCGAAAGGTACAGAAGGGAAGATGGGAAGCTTACCTGTGCTTCTGCTTTTAAAGTAGCCTTCAAACTTAAACTGACACCTCAAGAGGTAGGTCAGCGGGCAGATGAAACTGATATTTCAATTTCAGCTTGTGATCTGGGGCAGTTTGGTACACAGCCTTTAGGGGTATTTAAAAAAGAGGTATTTTCTGACCTAAATACTTTGTGTGATGATCAAAAAAAAGTTTTTTGTAAAGATGCACGGAAACTAGCACAAAAGTCTAATCTTAAAACCGTACGTACAGCAATTAAAGAGGGTGAACTAGATGTCAAGTTTTGTGAATTGGGCTGCTTTGCCGAGAAACAGGGAACCAAGCTTTATCTTCGAAGTAAAACATGGATGGAAAATCAGTATGGAGATTTGCTTTTTGGTAAAGGCAAGACAGAGATACTTGAAGCCATTGATAGCTTCGGTTCTATTGCCAAAGCAGCAGAACATCTTAATATGTCTTATAAAAAAGCCTGGTCACATATACAAATTTTACAGAAGAACCTGGATGATGTACTGGTTGAGACACAAAAAGGCGCCGGAGAGCAGGGAGGTACAACATTAACCCCTGCTGCCCATGAGTATATGGCAAAATACAGACAATTACAACAAGAAATAGAATTATTTGCAAATGAACGTTTTGAAGCGCTGTTCTTGGAAGAACGTAAACGACAAAAAAGATTAAAAAGAGAAAGAGGGAAAAAGAATGGCTAAAAATTATGTAGATTTTAATAACGCAGTAGAGAGTTCACTTCAAAATGCATATGGTACAATGCTAAAAGAAATTATCAATATTGAACGTGCCTTGGGACGGGTGTTTTCGCAAGATGTGATCTGTACAAAAAATTTACCTTCATTTAACAATTCTGCCATGGACGGTTTTGCCATTAAAGCAGCAGATGCCGGTAAAGCATTGAAAGTCAATGCTGTGGTTTATGCCGGAGAAGTTAAAGAAGCTTCCTTGAAAGAGGGTGAGTGTTACAAGATCATGACCGGAGCACAGGTGCCTGATGATGTAGATACCATCATTCCCATAGAGAATATCATCAAGTTTGAAAATGATAAAGTGACCCTTCCTGAAACTGTTAGAAAGGGTGATGCTCTGAGACTGAAAGGGGAAGAGACCAAAGAGGGAGAGACTCTCTTTAAATCAGGGGAAGAGATCACTGCAAGAACCATCGCTGTACTTGCTTCTCAGGGAATCGTCTCAGTAGAAGTGTATAAAAAGCTCTCCATTGCTGTGGTTTCCACAGGAAATGAACTCAAAGAGCCTTGGGAAAATGCTTCCGAAGATGAGATCTACAACTGTAACTCTTATGCCATCATCTCAACTTTGCAGTCTAAAGGTTTTGATGCTTCTTATATCAAAGTCATACCTGACAATCTTGAAGAGACCATTGCTTTTGTTTCTGATCTGAAATCGTATGACATCATCATTACTTCTGGCGGTATCTCCATGGGGGATGCTGACTTTGTAGGAAGGGCTTTTGAAGCCAATGGATTGGTGACACTTTTTGACGGTGTGAACATCAAACCGGGTCGTCCCATTATGATGGGACGCATGGATAAAACTTTTGTCATCTGTCTGCCGGGGAATCCTCTAACAGCTATGGTGAACCTCTATCTATTTGCCATGCCGATCATTAGAAAGATACAAGGTTTTAACGCACATTATCACAATACAGAATTGGCTGTGAATATGGGAGATTTTAAGACCAAAGCAGGACGTGTCAATGTAGTGCTTGGTACTTTAAAAGGTGGAGTGTTCTTGTCAACCAGAGGTAACAGGTACGGTTCAGGGATGATCACCGTGATCGAAGAGAGTAATGCCATGCTCCTGACTTCTGCTGACTCCAGCGGATGTATAGAGAATGACAGTGTTAAAGTGATCCGTCTGGATGGAACGTATGACAGTGAAACACAGGATATTTTTAACTAAAGGGATAAGATGGGAAAGCTGCTTTTATTAAGTATTGTACTGTTGGGTGTACTTTTTGCCAAAGAAGACATTGTCGTGTTTCATGCAGGATCTCTGGCAGTACCTTTTTCTCAAATTGAAAAAGCTTTTGAAAAAAAATATCCGAACTATGATGTCAAACGTGAAGTAAGCGGCAGTAGAAAAGCAGCCAGAAAAGTCTCAGACATAGGACGAAAAGCAGATGTTGTTGCTTCTGCGGACTACAAAGTCATTGACAATCTTCTCATCCCAAAAAATGCAAAGTTCAATGTGCAGTTTGCCACCAATGAGATGGCCATAGCTTATACCGATAATTCAAAGTTCCATACAGAGATCAATGCAGAGAATTGGACTGAGATCGTCCTGCGTGAGGGTGTCAAAGTAGGTCACTCAAACCCTAATTCAGATCCTTGCGGATACCGTTCTATACTGGTAACAAAACTGGCTGAGAAGTATTATGAAAAACCAGATTTTTTTAAAGATCTTTTAGGATACAAAGAGATGTATAAGGTAGGGGATGAAAAGAAAAACAGGGTAGTGGTACGTCCTAAAGAGACAGACCTTTTGGCACTGCTTCAGGTACATGCACTGGACTATCTTTACATCTATAAATCTGTAGCACAGCAGCATGGTCTGAAATACATTACACTTCCCAAAGAAATTTCTTTAAAAGACGGTGAGTTCGACACACTTTACAGCTCAGTCTCTTTCAATATTTCAGGTAAAAAACCTGGAGAGAGTATTGCTAAAAAAGGTGGGGCGATGGTTTACGGTATGACTATTCCTCAAAACAATACTTCACCTGTGAATGCCAAAGGTGCCGTTGCTTTTGTAAATTTTGTACTCTCAAAAGAGGGTTCAGAAATTATGAAACAAAATGGGCAGGGGGTACTGTCTCCTGCAATTATTTCAGGCGATAGTAGAGTTTTAAAAAGGTAAGTATGAGTTATTTAAGTATTAAACATTTATCCAATCAGATTGAAAATTTTTCACTGAAAGATATCAATATGGAAATTGACAAGGGTGAATATTTTGTACTTTTGGGGCAGAGTGGATCTGGAAAAACACGTCTGCTTGAAGCTATTGCCGGACTTGATCACAGTTCAGGGAGTATCAGATACAAAGAGAATGAAATTTCCACTAAGAACCCGGAACACAGAGACATAGGCTTTGTCTATCAAGACTTTGCACTTTTCCCAAATATGAATGTGGAAGAGAATATTATTTTTGCAGGTCGTTATAAAGAGATAGAAGATAAAGAAGATTATTTTAACGATATTATAGATTTTCTGGATTTACGAGATCTTTTGGAGCGTACTATTTCTGACTTGAGTGGTGGAGAAAAACAACGTATTGCCATTGCCAGAGCACTCTATTCAAAACCAAAGATTCTGCTTCTTGATGAACCACTCTCTGCTATTGATCCTACCTTTAGAAACAGCATTATGAAAAAACTCAAAGAGATTCACAGAAGGTATGACCTTACTACCATTCATGTAACACACAATTTTAGAGAAGCCTCCTATCTTGCAGATAAAATTGCCATTATCATGGATGGAAGTATTGAACAAATAGGTTCTCCAAATGAGGTACTAAATCATCCCAAGACGATTGATATAGCTAAGTTTTTAGGGTTTAAAAATATTTTTTCTACTCGCTTGATAGAAAAAGAATTCAAGGCAGAGTATTTTTCAGTTGACCCCAATCTCATTCGTATTGTTAAAGAACAGAGCGACTGCTGTGATTACATTTTTGAGGGAAAAGTAGAAGAGTGTATGGGTATTACCGATCATTTTAAACTTTTTGTCAATGTGAATGAAAATCAGTTTTTTATAAAAATCCCTAAACGTGAATATGAAAGTTGTCTCTCTGAGTCAAAACAGAGTGTCACCATAGGTTTTAATGAAAAGGATATCTCTTACCTATGAAATTAGCCTATAAAAATGACACCTTCAATATCATGCTGATTGTACTGGCGATTGTTATTGTCTTTTTCCTTTCGGTGCCGATCTTAAAAATGTTTGTAGGTGTTGGGTCTGACAAACTCATAGATGCCATTAAAGATGGAGAGGTCATATCTTCCATTTTACTCACGATGAAGGTTTCACTCTG
>Ga0164318_10005402_pt1 | contig 12347 bp, 7 predicted proteins | sample GuaBasSedimGuay9_FD_113734 | JGI IMG/M metagenome (GOLD analysis project Ga0164318, IMG submission 113734) | Subseafloor sediment microbial communities from Guaymas Basin, Gulf of California, Mexico - Guay9, Core 4571-4, 0-3 cm | ecosystem: Environmental > Aquatic > Marine > Hydrothermal vents >... | reverse complement strand
GCAGGAATCACTGGTTCTGTTTTATTGGGACGGCTCTTCTTCAGTTCTTCAGGATGTCGATTATTTCGTCTGGGGAAGTCGGCTAAACTGTGTCGATAAAACGGGTGTATCCGGGTATCACAATGATACCCCTGTTAGTGAGCAACAATTTCTTGCGGCACACGTGGATGGAGAAAAATTCCAGCGAATAGGTGACGAAGGTGCCGAGGCGGATTCAAACGGCAACGGAATAACCGGACACGACGAAACATCGGAACCCTTTACCGAAACCTGGCAAATTGTCACGATTGCCAATACCAAACCGCAATTGGGATTACCGTATTATTCTCCGGAATCACCAACAACAGAAAATACCATCACGTTTTTCTGTAATGTTTCCGATGACAGTGATATAGATTCAGTGATTCTGTATTATAAAACTGATGATGACTGGGTCAGCCTTGAAATGACCGGGAATGAAGGTTTATATCAGGTAACGGCAGGACCATTTGAGGTTGCCGGAACAGTATTCTATTATGTTCGGGCGGTTGATGATACGGGACTGGAAAACAGCACCAATATTTATCAAATTACTGTTTTCGAACCGCAACCGGTACTGACTGTTCGTTATATACGAGAACACTGGGACGAATACGCCGGGCAGACAGTTACACTGAATGGTGTTGTTACGATCGGTTCAAATATTCTGAGAACCGATTTCACTTCCGCCTATTTTCAGGATATCAGCGGGCGCGGATTCAATTTATATAGTGGATCGGTTACGGATTTACAGAAAGGCGACTCAATCGAAGTAACCGGAATTCTCGAAGAATATAACGGAACTTATGAACTGTCGGATTTTACTGCCCAGGTGCTGGCAATTAATGTTCCGATTCCGGCTGTTGATACAGTTGATATTGAAAATTTAGTAAACTATCCATCGGATTATGAAGGGTCCTATCTTACCATTCATGGTACTGTTGCCGAGCGGGCCGATAATGTTGGCGGCGGATCGAATGTGATTGTTGAGGACGTTACCGGGCGAACAACCGTGCGCATCTGGAACTCAACTAATGCTTTATATAACAGTCTTGGCGTTCTGCAGAACGAAGAGTTAGATACACTCCTTACCGTCGGAAACATGGTCGAAATATCCGGTGTTGTCAGCCTTTACAACGGCGAAGCTCAGATATTGTTGGGATATGCAGAAGATGCGAAAGCCTATATTCCCGGAGAACCCGGGAGTGAATGTACAAAACTAACGGTTGCTCCGTATCCCTTTGTCCCGAAGCTGGGAGAGGTAATCAAATATACCTATGAATATCCCTCTAATTGCAGGGTAATTCTAAGAGTCTATGATATGTCCGGTAGATTTATTACAACACTTGAAGATAATTACTTTGCGCTTTCCTGGAAAAAGGATAATACCTGGGACGGGCGGAACGAACTAAATCAGTTGGTGTCACCGGGGACCTATCTGTTCCATCTCGAAGCAACAAACCGGACAACAGGAAAGACTCAAACCGACATTGCACCGGTTGTGATAGGAGTGAAATTCTGATGAATAAATATAGAATCAATTTTACAGTCCTGATCGGATTCATTCTGCTACTGTCCCTGGCGGGAAATGCGCAGGTATTTACACAGGTAAATGAAATCTCGGCTTCCATCAGCGCTACCGGTTCCGCCAATATGGCCACCGCTGACGATGCCTGGGCGCTTTTTACAAATCCGGCCGGATTATCTCGATTGAGGGCACCGGAATTAGTCACCGGCTTTTCCAGACCCTACAGTCAAAGTTTTTTTACTTCACAAAATGCCGTAGCGGCATTCCCTTTTAAGAAATACGGAACGGTTGCCATCGGATATCAGAACAGCAGCAGTACCTATTCCGGAAAATCCTTATCCACTGAATCGGCCTACACTGTATCTCACGCATTTTATCTTCAGAAAGATATTCTATCGACCTTAGCCATCGGATATGCCCTGAATATATATCAGGTTGATTATGGTCGGTCGGCCGGACTATCCGGTGATGGCAGCGACGGAGTCAATCTGGGAAACGGGCTTTGTATCGGACTTGATCTTGGTATCAGCGGAAGCCTTCACGAACGCAGCTGGGTTGGATTGTTTGTCAAAAATTTAAACAGTCCGGAAATGGGCAATTCTATTACAAGCATGCGCCTACCTCGCAGCCTGGCCGTCGGCTTCGGTTACGAGCCTTATTATGGTTTAAAAACGGATTTTCTCATTTTTCAGGCCATTGGCAATCAGAAAACTCAATATCGGGCAGGGATAGAATATCAGGTCGTACCGTGGTTGATGTTGCGAACAGGAATAAACACTGAGCCAAACCGGATCGGCTTTGGTTTTGGAATTACAAAATTCAATTTTACGATAAATTATGCCTACGTAAGCCATCCCGTGTTACCGGAAACTCACCAATTCAGCATTGGTTTCAAATTAGCGAAATATGATAAATAAACGACTTATTCATCAGATTATTTATATTGTTATTTCAGTTTTACTGCTGAATACTCTTTATCTTCAGGCTAATGTTCCTGAGAAAATCGATCTTAATACCGCTTCTCAGGAGGAAATTGCCAATTTGCCGTTGACGGAAAAGCAGATAGAGGATATTCTGGACTACCGGACATATATCGGACCCTTTAAAAGTATTTACGATTTACGGAAAATTGACAGTATCGATTATGACACCTTCTTAAAGCTGAAACAGTTGACATCCCTTTCGCCTCTATTTCTGGATGAATCTCATCAACGTGTTGAGGACAATTATTATAAGGTTGAGCAGTGGATTTCCGATGACGGCGCCAGTGAAAATTTTGTCAATACCTGGATCGATATGCTCTCCAATCCGGTTAACGTCAATACCATCGGATTTTATGATATGCTGAACCTGGCCGGTTTGTCTCCAATCGATGCGGTTGCTGTCGTAAACCGCCAACAAATGGGGGAGATTAAAAACCGCAATGATTTGCGAAACTCCGAGGGATTGTCCTATTACGGATTTTCCAATCTGGAAGACTTTATACGATATGATGACAGTGAAAACCCGAATGCTTTTGGAGGAAGTTTTTCATCAGTCGTTAAAAACATTACTCTGAGCCAGACACCCAGTGACGACGCCAGTTCCTATACCGATTTTATCCGGCTCGATTATCCCCTTGACGTTTACTATAAATTACGGTTGCACTGGGGGACAAAATATAGGCTTGAAACGTCATATTTAAGGAATATGGGAGAGGAGACGATCTATTTCGGAAATTCACATATTCCCGAGTTCAAAGCCTTCTTCGAAGCCAATTCAATACATCTGGGCGGTTTAAAACTGAATAAGATCATTGTTGGTGATTACATCGCATCTTTCGGGCAGGGAGTGGTTTTCGAGGCAACAGACTTTTTCATGCCTCGCAAAACAGGATTTGCCTGGCAGAAGCGACTGAACGGACTCAGTGGAAACGCCTCGCGTACAACGCAGTACGGACTACGTGGTCTCGCTGCTGAAGCCCGATTAGGCAATTTCTTCGGGACAGGCTTTGTTTCTTATGATGCGAAAGATGCCGTTGTTAACAGTGACAGTTCATTTTCGGCGTTAATTACCATGTATCCACGCCTGAAACACGGGCTTTATGATAATATTGAGATGCCAATTACAAATTCCGTCAAGGAATTACTAATTGGCGGCAACCTGAAATATTCCTTTATTCCCGGAACACATGTCGGTTTTACCATGTATCAGAGCATGTATGATCGGCCACTCGATCTTCAGGTTACCGAAACGATTCTGGACCCGACAGGATACAGTAAATATTTGACCCAAATCGGTAATTCTGCCGATTCTGAAATTGCCGCAAGTTATACCTCATCGGCAACCTCATCATTATGGTCGAAAGCGCAGGCCGTGCGTAGGGTGTATGGTCTGGAATTCATGACCGTGATTAAGAATATGACATTTCAGGGAGAGTATGCCGAACTCGATAAAAATTTGTCCTTGACGGATCGAAAAAACGATCCCCGCGCTATGGTATTTTCCGGCTATATTCAGTTTGATAATTTCAATTTTTTACTTCTTTACCGTAATTATGAACTTGGTTTTGACAATCCTTATCAGCGTTCTTTCAGTAATTATCACCGTTACAAGGGTACAATCTACGAAGATGTTTTCTATCTTAAAGACCCCGTCCTCGGATATCTCTATTCCGCCAGCGCTCAGCCGCAGGCTGAAAAGGGGTTTTACTATTCATTCCGCTATCAGATTCATCGGACTTTATTGTTATCTGCTGAGCATGATATTTGGAATCGGCAATCCGATAATGCTAAATATAACCGAGCAGTTTTAAAACTTGAATACCGACCGGTATTCAAATACCGCTTCCGGATTCGGCAAAAATGGCAGCACCGTGATAAGACAAATACCCTGTCGCCGGTTTTTTATCAGGCCAATGAAACCCGTCTTGAAGCCATAGTGAGAATGTCCAAATTCAATCAAATCCGAGTTCTTTATTCTTTGGGTTATACGGAATTCACACCCCGATCGCGCCTGGTCACAAACGCCGAAACCGGCGAAGACTCCTATGTGGGTAATGCCGGTTCACCCAGTAATGCATTGGGAATGACGGTTACTCACAATGTTAATGAGCGAATTAAATTGATGGGATCGATACTGACGTATGAAGGATTCCTCTGGAATTTCGAAGATACGGATTTCAGAATATTTAACACGTCAACCAGAGCCTTGCACGGTTGGCTGGCGGTATTTACAAGGCTATCAAGTGATTTTTCCATTCGCATGAAGTACAGTTTCGATATTCATGAGCCCATGACAAATATTGTCGGGGGGCTCGTTGATATCGGTAACGCCGGCATTGATGGCACAGAGACTTCCCTTGATAACGTATATTATGAACCTTTTTATTCCGACTTTAGAATTCAACTTGACTATAGGTTTTAAATGAAGCACAAATATTTATTATTTTCAATTTTGGTTTTATTTTCCGCCGGACTGAAGGGACAGAGTTTTTTCTGTTCCCTTACCGGAGATATCCCGCCGCTGCGCGATAGCCGTCAGGTGGCTTTGGGTTTTTCATCCTGGGGAACTCAGGGCAGCGCTGCAGCCCTTTCATTCAATCCGGCATTATTGTCTCTCAATGAAGTACGTCTGGCCGTGTATGCCGGTTTAAACGGTGTTTCCGACGTTGAGAAACGTTCATTTCCGTTTCAGGACAGCTTTGGCGACTTTTTAGCAGACAATTCTTACGTTGTTAATAAAAACTGGTTTCCCGGCTTTCATCTTGGCGCTAATTATCGCTTGTCGCCAAGAATTAACTTGGCCATGACATTCCGCAAGGAAATAATCAGGGATTTCCGGTATGAGGAAGAAATCCGCGGTTCTCTCTACGGGCAGTACAATCGTGATCCCCTTGCCGGTTACCATCGGATAACAAGCACTGGGAACAACACAGCTATTTCAATGGGAGGTTCATTTCAATTATTTAAATCTCTTCGATTGGGAACTGCTTTTCAGATTAATCTTCCCGGTCAATATGAAAATATTTACGAAATAGATGTAATCCGGGAGAGTTATAATCTGGCTTCCGACCATACGATATCCTACCAAACAAATCCCGATGTAGAAAATGGGATTGACGCAACTGTCGGCCTGGTTTTTGACATGTCAAAACGTTTGAATCTTGCAATGTCTTATTCATTAAAAGGATCAACAACGATAGAAAAAGAACTCATTTTTCTGTTAAATGATGTTACAAGCACGCTTCCGGTATTGGCAATTGATTCAACTGAGGAAATTAAAAATGCGGAATTTACAAAGCCTACTGAGTTTCGGATTGGTTTGAAATATTGTCCCGAAAACCTGGTGAGAACTTCGTTTTTCCTGGAAGCTGTTTATCAACCCTGGTCAGATTTCAAGATTGATTATAAGTATAATGACGATTCCTTTGCGCCTGACTTTCAGACCGATCTGTTTGCCTCTGAATTTTCACTTAATGATATCTGGAAAATCCATCTCGGGATTGAATATGAATTCTTTTCCGGTGTTCCGTTCCGACTGGGATTCTACCACGATCCCAATCCGATTGACGGAGGCCTTGACCGCAACTGGTTTACCGCCGGTACCAGTTATAAGTGGGATCATTTAAGTCTGGATATAGCCGCATCCTTCGCAAATAGTGAATATGACTACCCGGATCTGTTTCCTGTCGAAGGTGAAGAACGAGCCGATTTCGACACTGTCAGGGAGGTATATTTGCTGGGAATATTAACTTTGAATTATGCATTCTGAATTATGAAATATATCAACTTACTTATTATTGTTATCCTGTTTTTTTCCTCAGGATTTTCCGAAGAATACCCGGCCGATGAATATCTGAAAGTTGTAACAATTTTTACCAATGATATTCACGGTGGTATCGACAGGAGGGAAGCCGGTTTTATCAACCCTGATTTTCCACCCATGCTGGGTGGCGGCGCCGCCGCCGGACGATATATTCGGCAGGAGCGCGCCAAAGCCGAAAAACAGGGTTGGGGCTTTTTGTTGCTGGACGCAGGTGATATTTATCAGGGGACGCCCGTCGGAACAAAAACCAAAGGCGAGGCGGTTATAGAATACATGAACAGTGTCGGTTACGATGCTTTGAGCGTTGGCAATCATGATTTCGATAACGGCTGGCATAATCTCAAACATCTGTCGGAAATGGCCAATTTTCCCTTTCTGGCATCGAATTTATTCAGCAAAACGACAGGGGAAATTGTTGATTTTGTCAAACCCTATATTATTAAAGAAATACAGGGTATCAAGATCGGCATTATCGGTACGACCTTGCAATCAACACCAGGCATGAGTTTTCCGGAACATGTGGAAGGACTCGATTTCCGATCGGAAGCCGAGGGCATCGAAAAATACATTCCGATTCTGCGAAATCAGGGCGTCAATATGATTATTGTTGTGACACACGCCTGGCTGGCCTATGATCCTGTAGAGGGTTATAAAGAAATGCTTGCAAGAGAAGCTGAGGATGAAAATAATACGGGATATTACAGTTCTTCCAGTGCGCAGGAAATTGCTCACAATGTGTCCGGAATCGATGTGATGTTTTCCGGTCATGTTCATCATGGAATCTACGCTCCCTGGGAAGATCCGGTTAATCATACATTGATTTTCCAGAATTACGCCAACGGCAGCAATTTGGGACATGTGAATTTTTATATTCACCGAAAAACCGGGACTCTGGCAGGATATGACTTTGTTTCCGATGATGGTGCCCTTTTTACACTCTTTGAAGACGACTTCTTCCCGGACACCGTTATTGCCAGCAAGATTGCGAAACAGGTAAAAAAGGCAGAAGCCGGATTTGATGAAATCATCGGCACCTCCACCGGCCCGATTACCCGTTCAGGTAGCGGTGAATCACCCATGGGAGATCTTGTTGTCGATGCCATGAGAAGTATCAGTCAGGCCGATATTGCATTCTCAAATTTTGGAGGTGTCCGTGCAGATCTGCCGGCTGGCGCCATTACACCCCGTCAAATTTTCTCCGTTATGCCTTTCGGCAATCGGATTGTCGTTATGAATGTTACCGGGAAATTTCTCAGAGACCTGGTTGAAGACCGTGTTTCGGGAAACAGTCGGGGCATGTTGATATCCGGCGCCGAAATAATCATAGATCGTTCCAAACCGAACGGTTCACGCGTAAAGTCTTTTCGTATAGGTGGTAAGGCCATTGATGATAACAAAGAATACACTCTGGCTGTGACTGATTATCTGGCCGAAGGTAATTCAGGCTATGAGCGCCTGACAGAGATCTCGCCGGACAGGGTCAATTATTCGGGAGTTTTGTTAAGACAGGCGCTCATCGACTATATCAGCCAAAATTCTCCGATTGTTCCAAAGACCGACGGGCGCTGGCAAGAGATCGGTAATTAAAGACAAATTTTATCATTGATGTTCAGGAATATTTCTTTTTATTCGATTCTTACAGCGCTTGTTTTACTATCCGCATGCCCTGATGATAATACGGACGATCGTAATTTAACACCGATCCCGGTTTCAATTGAAAAACTAACTGATAATGAGGTCCGGATTCAATGGACCGACAGTGGAAATCCGAAGGTAGAGGGATATATACTGTCTCGCAAAGTTGGCGAAAAAGAGTGGATTAATAATTATGACGATATTCCTTGTGACGTTTTGGATTTTATTGATACTGTCAAAATCATATCCAATACCGTAATATCCTATCGTTTGAGGGCATATACACTTGACGATACCTCTGATTTCTCGGATATAATTGCCTATTATGGTCCTGAAACGGCGCCGTCCAATCTGACCTTAAAGCAGATCGATTCCGAAAACATTCTGCTGAAGTGGAATGATAATAGTGTTGGTGAAGAAAATTTCAGAATTGGTAAAAAAATCGGCACGGGAAATTGGATTACAGAATACAAACTTATTCCGGAAAACCAGACAGAATATATTGATGAAGCCGGTTCCAATTCCGATTCGATAAGCTACAGAATATCGGCAGTCTCGGGAATCAGTAGTTCCCTGTCTATTTCAAGTAATACTTTAATTATAAGTCCGCTTTCTCTTAATAACCTTTATTTCGGAAGTGATGCAACCTTTGAGATTGTCACCTGGAATGTCCAAAATTTTCCGCGAAATAACAGTGAAACCATCATCAATCTTGCCAGGGCAATCAAATCACTGGATGTGGATATTGTTGCGATGCAGGAAATCGAATCGAATACGGCATTTTTAGCTCTTATTGATTCATTGAAAAATTACAGCGGCTACAGGGCTAATTCAGCCTACGCAAATCTCAATGTGGCCTATCTCTATAAACCAAATTCAATAACCGTTGACTCAATTTATGAAATTTACCAATATGAATATTCAGCATTTCCCAGAAGACCACTGATATTGCGGGGAAAATGGAATAATCAACCCCTTACTATCATAAATAATCACTACAAATGTTGCGGGGATGGTATTATCAATTATGACGACAGTAGTGATGAAGAATATCGGAGGTTAAGAGCCAGCGAATTGCTGGTGAATTACATTCAGGAACATTTTGCCGACGATCGGGTCATCGTTGTCGGTGATTTAAACGATGAGGTGACTGATTATGCGACGAATAATGTCTTTTCGCCGTTCATCAATCTTCCGGATGAATTTGAGATTGCCGACATGAGCATTGCGGAAGGAAGCAGCGTCTATTGGTCATATCCAACCTGGCCGAGCCATATCGATCATATCATAATTACTGATGAGCTGTTTGGCGCCTTTGCACAGAGCAGTTCGGAGGTTTTGACATTGATGATCGATAATTATTTCGAAAACGGCTGGAATGAATATGCCTTAATAATTTCTGATCACAGACCCGTGGGATTAAAACTGAAATTGTAGTTGTTTATTGCCCGATATATTTTGACAGATTCTCAATAAAGGATTGATCGTTCATGAAAAACAGGGTGGGTTGATATCTGGAAACATCGATTGTCAACTGATTGATCCTGGACATATCCACCGGAATAAAATACTGAGTGGAATCCGATGTCATGTCGGAATACACCAGTAATTGGTAAAGCTCTTTTTTTAATCCATTAAATGTAACCGTATCCGCAGAAGACAGACTTGCATGAAATTCCACCAGCCTCAGATTCTCTTCCATGATGTGATTTACCGGTACAATCACGGCTTTATTCAAATAATCAATTGCTTGATCGGAATACAGGTCTAATGTAATTCCGATCGTCTCTATCTGATCAGACAGCTGCTCCTGTTGAATTCGACAATCCGACAGACTGTTCGTAAAATCCGATATTACCGAATCAATACGTACAGTTAATGCTTCATTGAGAACCCGGTTTAAACCACCCGGATAGGAAACAATTGAATATTGAAGAGGCAGATTATTACTCAGGTCAAAATGTAATTTACTGAATGAACTGTGACCCGGTTGTAATAAAACGGCATATTCATGCCTATTAATCAAATAATTATCTTTAAACAGAACACTTAATTTCAGACCCTTTAAATCCTCATCGCCATTGTTTGTCAATTCGATGATCAATTGCCAGATATCGCCGTATTTTGCAATTTTCGCCGGTTTTACGCTGATTTTTTCACAATAATCAATGGGCAACTGTCGTACCAGCGTGGAACAATTATTTGATATCAATTCCAACTCTTTTTGAAGATCTTCCAACTCTTCTTTTAAGGTTCTTATGCTATCGGAGACAGCCAGAAGTTTTGACTTGTAGTATTCCTGGTTTTTCAGTTTTATGTTCTGGAAATTGACACAATCATCGGAATTCAGAAGATATAATCTGGTCGTTCCGGGCTGATTATCTATAAATTCCTGTGGCACAGCAACGGATAGGGAGATATTTGTTGCACAGGAATATGTGATGATCAGATAAATTAAAACCGGAATTAACGTAACGGCACTGGTTAGTTGCTTCATCAGTTGTCCATCTTACGGAAAAAGATAGTCAACTTAACCGCAATTTGCAATTGTTTATTTACTATTTACCGAAATATGATTTCAGAGCCATCCCGAGAATCATGGCAAAGTATTTCAAAATGACTTCCTTTGCCATGTCCAGTTCGAAAACCGGTTCAAGAAAATCACAGACAAGAACTGCTTTGGTATTTTCGTTGATATGTAAAGGAATCGCAATTGCGCCGGGAGTATCAAGTTTTTGCCAGATACGCCTGACGTCTCTGATCTGTCCCTCGAGTTTTGTCGTAAACAGTATTTTATTTTCGATGATAGCGGTTGCGCCGAGGCTGTTCCGATTATACGGATGATCGAAGAAAGCAATATCCTGAGTTTCCTCATTGAATGTTAATATGCATTCAAGAGTGGTTTTATCATCGGAAACCTTATAAATACGCGGATATCTGAAGTGGAATTGACGGCAGAGCAAAAAAACAATTTTCTTTTGAATGTCCGAATAATCACCGGTGAGTGTATCACTCATCTCTCTCAACTGATTGACAATAGTTGAATAGATTTTGTACAGGTCTCTGGATTCGGGATATGTAATCGTGCAAATCATGCCACTGTATTCATAAAGAATATGCTGTGGAAAGAAGTTTAGAATCAGATCTTTTCTGGTATCGTCAGCATAAATGAAGGTAGTTTCAATCTTTTGCGGAGATAGTTGTTCAATCGCATTGCGAAAAGCCGGTGATATTTTTTTGGTAAATCGTTCATCAAAATATTTCAGAAAGAAAAGAGACTCAATGTTCCGTTTTCGCAGTCGCAGAATATGTTCACCGGCCAGATTGATATCGGTTATCTTTCCATCGTGACTGACTTGAATAATCCCGATGGTACCTTTCTCAATAATCGCTTCCTTGAGTTCTTTTGAATAGGAAAAATATTCTTGGGATATATATTCACTGATGACCTGAATCAAAGTGCTGTGAATAATCTGTGGAACCCGCATTTTAACCTTATTTGGGGTTTCCTTGTCTTTTGGTCCGTCCAGAGTCAGCACGGCAACGGGGCGGGCTTTATAGTAAAGTGGGGCGTAGAGCAGGTCCATGGGATGCCACTGATCCTTTGTGTATATCGGAATCTCAGTTGTCCGTCCGCTGGATACAATAGTCCGTGCTCTTGCATCTTTCCAGGGTAAATAATAGAAAGTCGACATTCGGAAACGTTCAACCATTGAACTCAGGAGTTCCTTCCGTTTGGCCGGATTGATTTTTTTTTCTTCTGCAATTTTTATCTGTTCGTCAGTAAATCCCGAATACAGGGTCTTTTTCGCCTCGAACTTACGGTTTAAAAACGATAATGTAACCCGTTCCCAGCCGCTTTTCCGTAACGTTTCAAGTAGAACCTGACACTTTTCATTTAAAGTATCGTAAACTCTGATTAAATTGAAATTTGACGCTAACAGGTCCAGTAGATGTAATTCCGCGGCCATTTAATACCTTTGTATATAAATCTCCTTTGAAAATGCTCAATGCGTTAATCTATTTATTTTGTCCGGTTATGACAAGAATCTTCTGTAAATACGACCAAAATGATTGATTCTTTAATCATAGCATTCTTCACTTTTTTCAATGCATATACTGGTAATTAATCTCAAGCAAGAATCCCGATTGGGAAAGATTCTTACCACTCGCGTACGACGCCGAATCTCTTCATTCAAGCGTTCCAGACTATTTGTTGTATGCAAACGTCGCCGATTTTGCTCGGGAAAATGATAAACATTCAACGTCTCTTCACACGTCTCCTCAATAAATTCACTTAAATCAGGGTAACGATCAGCCAAGTGTTGAACAGTATTGTTAAGCCTGGCAAGGGCCGTTT
>Ga0164318_10005401_pt1 | contig 12349 bp, 9 predicted proteins | sample GuaBasSedimGuay9_FD_113734 | JGI IMG/M metagenome (GOLD analysis project Ga0164318, IMG submission 113734) | Subseafloor sediment microbial communities from Guaymas Basin, Gulf of California, Mexico - Guay9, Core 4571-4, 0-3 cm | ecosystem: Environmental > Aquatic > Marine > Hydrothermal vents >... | reverse complement strand
CTATCGTAAAAGAATTCTATTTCGGTAACATTGGCTGAAAGCGGAAAACCATTGGAAAAAAGAATCCACTCGTTCATGGTGGCATTTTTGTAAAAAATTCCGGCATCCGACCCCACGTATAAACCTTCGTTATCATTTTTGTAATATTCGATGGTGTTGAGCGAAACATCCGGCAGGTTTAAGCTGATATCCTGCCAGGTAGCACCCTTGTCGGATGACTTGTAAACTTTATGATTCAAGGTGATGTAAACCACGTTTTCGTCCTCCGGGCTTGCTTCAATATCAGTAGCCGCATTATGGTTGGGCAGTCCGGTGGTAAGATTAGTCCATGATGGGGTTTGATTGGAAAGGTTGTCGGATCGATAAAAGTCGGCATTGTTGCGGCTAAAGTAAAAAATATCGGGATTGGCAGGACTTTGTTCAATAACCCTTACATTATCAGTACCTGTTGAGGTGATATTTTGCCAGGGAACATTGTAGCCCCGGATATTGGTTCCGCGCCAAATGTTTTTCATTCCCACGTACATGGTTTCAGGATTAGTAACATCCAGTACCAACGGGGTAAGCCATGCCCCTGATTCGCTAATGCCATTACTGATTTGACCCTGGTAATAGTTGTTGTATAGCCGGGTAATGCCGGCACCGTTGTAATATTCGCCATAGGAATAAAGATGATCTTGAAAATCGTAAGCGCAATCCATGCCGTCGCCACCCATCACCGTTACAAATCCGGTACTGTCTCCCAAAAAGGTTGATGTACCGTTATCCTGATAGCCATTCATTACTTTATCCTTGTTAGTGGCTGCCTGTCCAATTTTGTAAACCTGCGAAATGGCAATCCCGGAAGTTATTTCCGTCCAGGTGTTACCCCCGTCCGATGTCCGGTAAATTCCTCCGTCGTTACCGGCATAAAGCATGCCGTCTGCATTGCTAAATTCCAGCACGTGGCAGTCGGCATGAACGGCGGGTACGCCACAGCTACCGGTCCAGTGAGAGTTAATCTGCCAGTTTATTCCACCGTTTGTCGATTTAAACACGTTTACTCCGCCAACATACAGGGTGTTAGCATTGTTAGGGTCAACGGCCACATCCAAATCGTACCATCCCTGGCCTCCACTTCCACCATTACAGCCCCAGCTCATGATGTTGGGGGAGTTCGACATTAGGGTAAAGGATAACCCCGAGTCGTTGGAGCGGTAAGTTCCCCCGTAAACGCTGCCATCAACCGTTACAAAATAAACTACTCCAGGGCTTGCCGGTGTAACGCCTATTACTCCTCTTGAGTAGTTACCTACGCTGTTAATTTGAGTCCAGGTTTCTCCGCTATCGGTTGAACGCCAAAATTCACCATTCTTGGTGGCATATACCGTTGCCGGGTTTCCGGGGCGAACAACGATGTCTTTAAAATTTCCCGGTTTTATCAGGTTCCAGGTTGTTGCCGCGTCGATGGTTTTAAAAATTCCTTTATTGGTGGCGGCAAGTAACGTGTTTTGATTAACAGGGTCGATAAGCAACCGGCCGACAGTAGCACTACTCATGTTATCGTTAGCCGGGGTAAAGGTGTTGCCGCCATCGGTACTTTTAAAAACGCCCATGCCCACGGCATCGCCGGCATCGCGGTCGCCGGTACCAATATAAATAATGCTGGTATTGGTGTAATCGATGGCAATAGAAGAAACGCCGAGTGTTGGCAAATTATCGGTATAGCTTTCCCAGCTGTTTCCGGCATCGGTTGAAATCCACAACCCACCTGCCGGGGCACCTACGTACAGGTAATTTGGCAATGAAGGCTGAAAGGCGATGGCATTAACGCGGCCATTACCGTTAGGCTGTCCGGTTCCGGCGTTGCCCGGTTTGGCAATCGGACCCAGGTTAATCCAATTACCACCATAAGATGAGGAGTCGCGGCTGACTGATGATAAGAATCGTGTAACTTCATGATAGGTTTTGTTTCCCGCTTGCCGTGTTCCGTTAGGGTTTAGTCTGGTGTTCCAATAATATTCCCATCGTTTAAAAGGTTTGTAGCCAGAGCCACGAGTAATCTCTTTATCCTGCCAATAGAGGTTAAAAGCCCGTACTGTTTGATAATAATTGGCATCAGGGTTTTGCATCATTTCTATCCAATAGGGATACGTGGCTGTGTCGTTACCGTTAGCAGATGGAATGTTTTGAGAAAAAACAATAGAAACGCAGGCTGTTGCCAGCAAGGTAAAAAGAAAATATTTTTTCATATAATTACAGTATTAATGATGCGATTGTTTCAAGCTTGAAACTGCCCGGCTATATGACAAGTAAAAGGGAAATTATGTTGCTTGCGTATCCCTCAGTAACTTGCGAAAAAGTATAGGTTTAATAATCAAAAAGTCCGGCAACTATAGTTGCCGGACTTTTTTTTCATTAGCCCTTTACTATTAGGCCTCCGAATTGTTTTTATCAAACTTTTTTAAAGCTATTTTTATCATTTGGTACGAAAACCAAATTAGTACCGGCCAGCTTAATAACCATAATATTTGTTCAGTATACATAATTCTGTCCTTTCTTTAATTTGTTAATAAGCATGTGAATCTTCTTCCATCTCTTTTTGAGTAATGGGTGTGTTGTTCAACGACTTCCAGGCATACCAAATATAGGCAACCACAAAAGGGACCATCAACGAAACATAACTCATGGCAATTAAGGTATATTTACTGGATGATGCGTTTTCGATGGTTAACGAGCTTTGCAAATCGTAAGTTGAAGGATAAAAGGCCGTGTGGTTAAAACCTGCCATCAAAAATAGTGCAAAAACAGTTAATACAACGCCACCACCTGAAAACCAGATGGCTTTGCGTCCGCACTTATCGTAAGCAAAAGCTGCTCTGTAAATGCCCCATAACACCATTACCACTCCCAACAGTAACAGGATAAGCACAACAGGCATATCCAGAAGATTGTGAAGGTATTTAAACGATTCCATGTTAATAATTTTAGTTACCGGATCGTAGTTGAAGCCCGAGATTACCAAAATGTTGATTAAGAAGAAAAGAAAAAATACCAAAAACAGACCTGCATTAGGAATCAGTTTTTTTCGAGCTCTTTCCAAAATAGCCTTGTCATCAACATTATTCATAAAATAAAGCAAAGCCAACACTCTGGCCAAAAAGAAAACACCCAATCCTAACGACAGGTTTATGTAGGTTGCGTATCTTCCAAAATTAAAAGCCAACTCGAGCCCTTTAAATGGTGATTGCCAAAACGACTGGTTCATGTTATTAATTAAAAAGTCAGAACCGGTAAAAAAGGTGGCCACAGCGGTTCCTAACAAAAGCGTGGCCAGTAAACCGTTAATATACAAAAAGGTATCGTAGGTTTTTGTACCGAGCCAGTTGCTGGCTTTGCTTCGATATTCATACGAAACCGCCTGAATGATAAAAGCAAACAGGATAATCATCCACACCCAGTAAGCTCCACCAAAACTGGTGGCATAAAATAGTGGAAATGATGCAAAGGCAGCTCCTCCAAAGGTAACCAGTGTAGTAAAGGTAAATTCCCATTTACGTCCCAGCGAATTGGCTAAAACCTTTACTTCGTTTTCAGTTTTACCAAGGGTATAGAGTAGTGTTTGTCCTCCCTGAACAAAAAGAAGGAAAACCAATAAGGATCCCAGCAAACTAACAATGGCCCACCAATATTCCTGTAACGCGAGATATGATAAATTTTCAAACATAATTAGTGTCCTCCATCTTTAAATCCTGTAATCTGCTTCAGCATAATTTTAATTTCAGCAATCAGCAATACGGTAAAGGTAATAGTAAACAGCAATACCGTAATCATTACAGAGGTGTGATCAATATTAGAAACAGCAGTCAGCGTAGGCATATAGTCCTGAACTACCCAAGGCTGACGTCCAAACTCGGCAACCATCCAGCCAGCCTCCTGTGCTAAAAATCCTAGTGGTATCGACCACAAGGCAATGTACAAAAGCCACTTTTTATTGGATATTTTGTTTTTAACAACATAGATGAGTGTTAAAATAAAAATCAGTACAAATAGGAATCCAAGCCCTACCATGGTATGGAATGAATAGAAGGTAAGTGGCACGTTAGGAATCAAATTGTGAGGATCGTCGTAATAACCGTAGCCAAAGTCTTTGTAGTTATCCTTAAAGACCGCGAGGCTGGCATTAGCTTTATTAGTTTCATTGGCTTTTTTGGCGACCTTGTAATCGGCCAGCGCCTGAATGGCGGTTTTGCCTCGTGTAATTCGATCGTAATACGAAACGATTCCCTGTTCTTTGTTTCCATGCACCAAATCATGAATGCCCGGAACAAAAGCATGTGGATCAAGGGTAGCCATATAGGAGAGCATATTGGGAATTTCTATTTTCGCAGCCCACTCTTTGGCTTTTGGATTTTGAGGATTCGGCACACTCTCGAAAAGGCCAATGGCTACCAAAGGTGCACTGGTTTCTCCGTAATAAAACCCTTCCATGGCAGCAAATTTCATAGGCTGAACTCTGAACACCTGACGGGCTGATTCGTCACCGGTTAAAATCATAAAAAGAGAAGCGATTAAGCCAAAAGTTGCACCCACTACCATGCTTCGTTTAAAAAAGGTAACATCTCTTTTCTTTAATAAGTACCAGGCACTAATGCCAATAACAAACAAAGCCGAATAAGTATAAGCAGAGGTAATTACATGAAGAAACTTATTTACCGCGGTAGGCGAAAACAGTATCTGCCAAAAATCTACCATCTCGTTTCTCGCTGTATCCGGGTTGAAATGCATTCCTATAGGATTCTGCATCCAAGCATTGGCAACCAAAATCCAAAGAGCCGAGAGATTTGACCCTATGGCCACGAGCCAACTGGAAGTAAGATGGAAGCCTTTGCTCACTTTATTCCACCCGAAAAACATAATGGCAATAAAGGTTGACTCCATAAAAAAAGCCATAATTCCTTCGATGGCCAACGGAGCGCCAAAAATATCGCCGACAAACCACGAGTAGTTGGACCAGTTGGTACCAAACTCGAATTCAAGAATAATGCCTGTGGCAACACCAATGGCAAAGTTAATTCCAAACAGGGTCATCCAAAACTTGGTGATGCGCTTCCACATTTCGTCGCCTGTTTTTACATAGATGGTCTCCATAATGGCAATGATAAAGGAGGTTCCCAGTGTGATGGGAACAAAAATCCAATGATACAATGCCGTGAGTGCAAACTGTGCACGCGACCAATCAACCAAAGCAAGATTAAAATGTTCCATACAAGTTGATTTATTTATTATTAATAGGTGATGTTATCTGCTCAATGACATAATCCCCACGTTCAGAATCTGACTTAAAATTAGTTTTTAAAAAATCGGGGAAGAAAAATAATTTCAGGATAGCAAACATAATGAACAGCTTTACAATTATTATCAGCCAGAGTTTTCTCCCAACCGTCATGCTCTTAAAGCCCTCGTAATAAAAAAGAAAAACCTTTTTGAAAACCTTTAACATGACTACTTAATTGTAAGTAACTAAATGAACACTTAAATATATAATATATATTAATACGGTAGACATATAAAGGCTGATTTTTATTAACAGCCATCGTATTACTAAAAACAGGGCTGTGTATTGGTGCTGCTTACTTCCATGAATCGAGGATAAAGAGGGAGATAAAGCTAAATATTTCGAGCCGTCCGAGCAGCATATTAATTGACAAAACATACTTAGCGGCATCAGGCAGAGAGCTAAAATTACCCAACGAACTAACATCGCCAAAACCGGGACCCACATTACCTATGGTAGCAATAGAGGCTGAAAAGGCTGTCATTAAATCGATGTTCATAGCAGCGAGGATGATGGTTACCAACAGTACGATAAATAGGTAGAACACAATAAATGTTTTTACTCTCATCTCCATTTCTGAACTTACCACTCGCCCGTCAACTTTAAAATTTACAATGGCACGTGGATGTTTTAACAATTTAATTTGCTTTTTAATGGACTTGAAAAAAATATAAACCCGATCGAACTTCATACCTCCCGAAGTGGATCCTACCATAGCACACTGAATGGTAAAATAGATAATGATAATTTGTGCCAACGGCGGCCAGTTTTTTGAATCGGCATTGGCAAAGCCTGTAGTTGTACCTACCGATATTACCTGAAAAGCACCATATCTAAAGGCATCCGGCAAATTATTGTACACGCCGTCAAAATAAAGTTTTAGCGAGGTGACGGTAACGCCAATGACCAATACGGCAATAAATGCCTGCACTATTTTAGATTTAAAAATATTGGGTGATTTTCCAATAATGGTGTTAAATATCAAACCAAAATGAAGTCCTGACAACACCATAAAAATCATAATGATAACATCCACTACCGGATTATTAAAACCGGCTATACTGGCATTTTTAGTAGAGAAACCTCCGGTAGCAATGGTTGCAAACGATTGATTAACCGAGTCGAAAAGACTCATCCCGGTAATTCGTAACGCTACCGTTTCCAAAATAGTAAGTCCCACGTAAACAACCGCTAAAATAGTCAACACCTTTTTTGACCGGTATTGGAAATTTCTTTTAGCCAAATCAGAAATCTCTGTATTTAACAAAACAATTCGTTCGGTAGAGGACTCGGGTAAAATCAATATGGTAAACAATACAACGCCAATACCCCCAATCCAGTGGGTTGACGATCGCCAAAAGAGCAATCCTTTGGGAAGTGACTCTATATCGTTAAGAATGGTGGATCCCGTGGTAGTATAGCCCGATACGCTTTCGAACCATGCATTTGCCAGCGAAAACTCATGACCGTACATTATATAAGGCAGGGCACCAGCTACACAGGTTACCAACCAACCCAGCACCACAATCATCATTCCTTCCCTAAAGTTAATTTCCGTAATACGCGGAACAAAAATCATAGGAAATACCCCAAATATTAAGGTAATGAAAGCACTAAACAGCAACGATGCCGCCGAACTTTCGTGTAAATACAGCGATATTAAAAAGGATATAAACAGAAATAGAGAATTAAAAAGTAAAATTCTCCCAACTTGTTTTATGATAGCTTCTTTTCGCATGACTATGCTTTATTCGCCCAAGGCTTTTTTTATTTCTCCACTAATTTCCCTCAACTCATCGTTGGTATTAACAGTCACTCTAAAAGCCTTTTTCTTGGTATTATACTCTCTAAGGCCTTTTAAAATATTATTAATAGGTAGTGAAAAAAACCTGCTAATGAAAAAATACATCAGCAACGACATCAGAATAGCAGAAATAATGGCCACAATGCCAGGCATTAAAGCGGTGTACGATGCTTCAAAAATCTGTTTCGATTTAGTATGCATTTGACTGCGGCTATAAGTCATAGCCCTTTCAATCTGGGAGGTAGTCTTTTGAAATTCCGGAAAAAACACTTTGTAATACCAGCTCAGGTTTCCTTGTTTTTTAGTATCAACAATTGGCATCTCCCAAGTATGCTTGAACGCGGCATATTGATTGCGGATGTTATCAAGTGCTACATTATCAGAAATATGAGATTGCGCCTCTTGATAAGTAGCGTTAAAGGTGCTATCGGATCGTGACAGTTGATTTCTACCATCTTCCCACTGGCCTAAAAGCAGCAGTAATACAGAACGGTCTTCTGTTTCTACAGATTTTAACATCGTGTTAAGCCTGTTGAGAGCGATATAATTGGCATCAATGGTAGCAACAGTTTTATTTCTAAGCTGAAGCAACTCATATATCGACATGGCACCTGCCACCAACAGCATCAAATTAATAAGTAAGAAACCTGCAAAGAGTTTATATTTTATTCGCATGGTATATGTTTTAACAGGTTGCAATGTTACATAAAAATCAAAAGAGACAGTCGATAAATAACAAAAAAAGGCCGGGTATAACTACCCGACCTTTTTTTAAATATAATTAAAAACTATTTTACAAGTGCTTGAAAATCGGCGTCACCAAAGTATTTGATAAATGAACGATCTTTAGCAGCAGAAGCCTTAAGAGCACCATTCTCTTTGAATGCGTTTCCAAGGTTTACCAAAACGTCCGATTTGTTATCCTGACGTGCAGCGTTAACAGCCATTAAATAATAGGTGTCAGCAGTTTTTTCGGCACAACCTAATGTTTTGTCAGCTCCGGCGTAGTCGCCATTAAGAACTTGTGCAAGGGCAAGGTTGTAATCGCATTTTGTGCCACTCATTTTAGAAACGGCTGTAGCATAATCGCCTTTAGCAATATTTACAACTCCCAGATTGTAACTTTCGTCGCCACCCAATTCCTGTGCTTTGGTAAGGCAACCTTCAGCATGTTTTACATCTCCTTTGCGGAATTGTGCAATTCCCATGTTGTTACGAAATTCCCATGCATCAAGTGCTTTGTCGTTATCTTTCAATTTCATCAGTAATGCTATCGCTTCATCATTGTTGTTAAGAGCCAATTCAACACCACCTGCATTAACAACAGCTCTCCAGCAATTTGGATAAGCTTTCATGGCATTGGCATAAATCTGTTTTTTAACATTCAAATCGTTGGTTAACGTGGCTGCATAAAGCAATTCGTTAACGTCCAGTTGAGAAAAGTCTGAAGTTGCCAACTGAGCTATTTCAGCATCTGTCTTTTTAGGAACAAAAGTATTAACATTAATGCTGGCTCTTCTTAATGGAGGCAATATGTCTCTTTCCAATTCGGGATAAATAAGAATCATGTTTCTAATCTCTTCCTCTTTTTTGCTTTCGTCTGCCGAATTAACAACATTGATAATCGCATTCTTATCTTTCAGGTTAGAAGCTTTAACAGCATTCATAAAACCATTCCAGTCGGGACCGTTACCATTAAGAACAAAAGTTTCGTCGGTAAAAGCAACTTTGGCTTTTTTCAACTTTCTTTTCATGTATTTGGCAGCAGCTTCAGCTCTGTGCTGTGATAGACCTTCGTTAAAAGTTTCTTCACCTTCAGGAGATGCCCAACCATCAATGGTAATATCCTTGATTTCCCAACCCTTGGTAATATCAGAAGTGTTATTTTTAAGGGCATTATAATTATCTTCATTTTTATTCAATGGATTGCTCCAACTAATATTTGCTTTGTTTTTAGCAAAAAACAAACCTGATTCCTGAGTAGAAATGGTAACTTTTTCATATCCGGCAGGAGCATAAGCAACCATTTCGTTATGTTGTACTAAGTTATCGGTTGTAACAACACCATCAGCAACTTTTATGCCTTCGGCCTGAGCTGATTTCTTGGCATTGGCCAAAGCATCATCACCATTGGCATAGGTTTCTCCATCACAGCTATAGAATACAGGATTAACATAGAGTTCCGAAGCTTCCATTCCCGGTTCGTAAGGAATTTTTGCTGTATAAACAAACGACCCACCATTTTTATAGCTTACCATTTCACCGTCGCAAGAAGCTTCTTCGCCTTTAAAGTTTTTAGCGGGGAAAGCTTTTTCGCCACCTTCATACTTTAATATCGGGGTAAAATTCATTACAACACCTTTATTAAAGTATTTTGGAGGGAAGGTTCCTTTAATGGTAACTTCAACTGAATCTCCTTTTTTAGCCAACGGGCTTGGGGTAGTTGCTAAATCAATTTTATTGAAATCTTTGGCCATTTTGTTTGGCCCGGCTTTTTTAAAATTATAACGTAAACCCAGGTTAAAATGTCCGTAGGTATCATTTTTAAAGATGTCATCTCCAGTATAAAAGTTATCGGCATAATCAGTTGCCATCCAGTTTCCTGTCCAGTCACCATAAATATCTACTTTTTCCGAAACGGCGAAATTCAAGTCAACGCCAAGCGGTACGGTTAAAACAACTTTACGGTCGTTAAGTCCGTTTCCTGACCTTGAACCGGTTTGTCCGCTGAAGCCACTGGTTGCATATCTGGCTCCCGTGGTTGTGTTGTAAGTTCTGGCTTTATACTGGTTTTGTCCAAAACCACCATGAATACCAATCTCGAATAAACGGTCTTTATAACCACCAAACAAGTCACTAAGGTTAATCCCTAATTGCAGGTCTGCTTCGTAGTAATCCATATCAAAGTTAAGGTCATAGGTTGGGGCAGTGGTGTTTTTTCTAGCCAAACCGGTAGCTTCTCCCCCCATAAAACCACGTCCTAAAGTACCATACGCTTTTAACCATGGTAAAAACTGGTATCCTAAATTAGCCGTTCCATTAATGTTTGCTTTGTTCAGCCCCGGAAATGTACTAACATCACCACGGAAACAAGCAATACCCAAATCACCTGAAAGGAAAAAATAAGGACTAAAACTGCTGGATTTTTTTTCTTTCTTGGTGATAGTGCCACCATCTTGTGCGTAGAAAGTCAATGGGATAGCCATAATAAGGCTTAATACCAAAGCTCTTGTTAAAATAGAATAAATTTTTTTCATCTTTTAATTATTTTTTAATAGTTTTTAATTCGCAAATATAACCATTTTTTTAATGGTTATCAGGCTTTAATAAATAATTGATATTTGGACGTATTATTTAAAACAAATTTAACACAAAAAAACAGTAATTTTAAGTAATTACTTGATTTATTTAACGTTTAATTGTTAATAAAGTTTCAGGTATAAGCGTAACCCATTTTAGTATAGAAATCCCACAAAACAATCCCTACACTCACGGTTATATTAAAGGAGTGTTTTGTACCTGATTGCGGTATTTCAACTACCGCCTTACTCATTTCAATCACCTTATCATCAACCCCTTGCACCTCATTACCAAATACCAATGCATATTTTTTTTGGACTGAAGGCTTGAAATCGTTAAGCATGATGCTGTTATCAGTTTGTTCAATGCTAATAATTTCGTGTCCGTCATCGGTCAGTGCTAAGATGGCCTCTTCCGTATTTTCAAAGTATTTCCACGATACGGATTCGGTAGCACCGAGGGCTGTTTTATGAATTTCGCGATGGGGAGGGCGGGCTGTTATGCCGCACAAATAAATAGCTTCAAGTCGGAAAGCATCGGCTGTTCTAAAAGCGGATCCCACGTTGTTAAAACTCCTGATATTATCGAGCACCAGAACGATGGGTGTCTTCGTTGCCTTTTTGAACTCGTCAACCGTCAGTCTGTTAAGCGCATCATTTTGAAGTTTCATGTGTTTATAATTTTTGCAAAGGTAATGCTTTCAGATGATATGAATTTCGTCAGGTTTTATACTTTTGTCCGGATAATAATAAGTTAGCCGCAACTGAAGAATCCCAAAGTGAATCTTAAAAGAGAGATTTTATATACTATCTTTGTAAATGTATAAATATAAGGAATAAACATGAATATAAAGAACGAGTTTTTATCAAAATTAAAAGACTTTTCAAGTACTTTAACAGATTATGTTTCAACCGAAAATAAGGATTGGAATATTAAAGGGTTCATTGATATTGAAGAACAAATATATACTATTTCATCTGATACAAAAATAATATCTAAGATTTTAGAAATCCAATTATTTCCTAAATTCAAAAAATTTGCCGAAGAAAATGGTTATCATATTGTTTTAGCAGAAAAACAAAATTGGTATCCAGATTTATCATTTGTAAAAAAAGATGATGAGAAAATCAAATTTGCAGTAGATATAAAAACAACATATAGATTGGACAATTATGATGGGTTTTGTAATGGCTTTACATTAGGTTCACACGGAGAATATTTTAGAGTTAGAACAAGTAATAAGAATATTCAATTCCCCTATGCAGAATATACTGCTCATATATGTTTAGGCATTTTATATACACGTGCAAAATTAGGTGATATTGATGAAACAGAAACATTGAAATTAGCAGAATTAAAAAGCATAACATCTGTAATTAAAGATTTATTCTTTTTTGCAGAAGAAAAATGGAAAATTTCAAGTGATAGAGGGGGAAGCGGAAATACTGCAAATATTGGGAGTATTGATTACATAGATGATATGCTAAATGGCAATGGCGTTTTTAAAGATTTGGGAGAACAAATTTTTGATGACTATTGGATAAATCAAGGTGTTTTACAAGTGCCAAAACCTAATTCAGAAGGAGAATATAAAAAACTCACCAAACTAACAGAATTTCTTGAATTTACAGGAAAAGACACAAGACTTATTAATACACCAAAACCTAAAAGGAAAAATAAAAAATGAAAATATTTGTACCACCAATAAAGTCGCAAGGAATAAAAACCAAACTTGTAGAATGGATTTCTTCAAATGTTGAAAATATTGAATTTGACAATTGGATAGAGCCATTTATGGGAACGGGTGTTGTCGCATTTAATGTAAGACCGAAAAAGGCAATCTTATGTGATAGTAACCCCCACTTAATTAGGTTTTACAATGCAATTAAAAATAAAGAGATAACAAGTGGAATTGTTCGTAAATATCT
>Ga0164318_10005399_pt1 | contig 12350 bp, 10 predicted proteins | sample GuaBasSedimGuay9_FD_113734 | JGI IMG/M metagenome (GOLD analysis project Ga0164318, IMG submission 113734) | Subseafloor sediment microbial communities from Guaymas Basin, Gulf of California, Mexico - Guay9, Core 4571-4, 0-3 cm | ecosystem: Environmental > Aquatic > Marine > Hydrothermal vents... | reverse complement strand
TATAACCGATTAATAATTGCTTAAAATTGTTTATATTTGAACATAATTTTAAAATTGGCAGTGTTTTTTAGACAGACTGCCGTTATAAGAGAATAAACAACTTACATATTAAATAATCTTGATAAATTATCAACATTCGGTTCAATCGCTTCCGGAATTGAAATCACGGATTGCACGGATTTTAAATCTTTTAATCCGCTGCCGGTTAATAACACAACATTGTTTGATTTCGCTTCAATTTTATTATTATTCATATAATTAAGCAAGCCGGCAAAAGCTGTTGCTGCTGCCGGTTCGGCAAATAATCCGGTATTTTCGGATAATTCTTTGGAAGCATTCAAAATATCATTATCGGAAACCGTTAAAAATTCGCCTTTATATTTTTGAATAAATTGTTTTGCCATATAAAAGTTGCGCGGAATATCAACTGAAATTGAATCGGCAATTGTATGACTTTCTTTAATTTCAAATTTTTCGGAATGAATATTCCGAGATAAATTATCGCTGCCTTCGGATTGAACGCCCACAATTATCGGCATTTTATCAATAATCTTTAATTTCAGTAAATCTTCATACCCTTTATACACACCCGAAATTATAACACCGTCACCGACAGGCACAAAAATTCGATCGGGAATGTGTTGATTTAATTGATCGTATAACTCAAACGAAACCGTTTTTTTGCCTTCAACAGTTAAAGGATTAAAAGCTGTATTTCTGTTATACCAGCCGTATTTTTCGCTTGCTTTTATACTTAAATCAAAGGCATCGTCATAAGTTCCTTTAACGGGAATAATTGTAGCCCCGTACATTATAATTTGTGTTAATTTTGCCAAAGGTGCCGCTTCCGGAACTATAATTACGGCTTTTTGATTTTGGGAAGCACAAATGCCTGCAAGTGAAGAACCTGCATTTCCCGTTGAAGCAGCTATAATGGTTTCAATATCGTTTTCTTCAGCAAAAGCGGACACAATGAAAGAAGCACGATCTTTAAAAGAATAGGTCGGATTTTGCGAATCGTCTTTGAGAAAAAGATTAAAAAGCAATTTTTTTCCGTTAAAATGTGATTGCTTATATAAAGGGGTATTTCCTGTTTTTAATTTAGGAAAACTCAATGCACTTTTTACGGGTAATAAATCAATAAATTTATTTTCTTTTAAGAATTTAAAATCACTTGAAATATTTTTATAATCGTAAATAACTTTCAGAACACCTTTCGGCGGTTTGTCATTTGTGTTTTTTTCAGCACAAGAAGGACATAAATAACGAACTTCATCAGAAGCATATTCTTTTTCGCAATCCGTGCATTTATAGTAAAATTTGTTTGTATTCATCGTTTATGTTTAATTACGCAAAATTAATAATATCCCTTATTCTCGCAAAATCATCGGATGATTTGTTTATAATCAGAAATTACAAATGTAATGCATCGACAGCTTTCTGTCAGAAAAATCGTATATTGAACTCAGTTAAATATTCAATTTCTTTTAAAAAAGAAAAAAAAATCGTATATTGACAATTCAAATTTCTTAACAAGAAGAGTGCATCAAATAAACATTCAATATTTTAAAACGCCATACGGAGAATTGATTTTGGGTTCTTTCAGAGATAAACTTTGCTTGGCGGATTGGCGATACCGAAAAACACGAAAAACGATTGATGCAAGAATACAAAAAGAACTTTCGGGAGAATACGTTGAAGAAGAAACCGATATTACAAAACAAACAAAATTACAACTTAACGAATATTTTAAAGGTAAACGTAAAGAATTTACAATTCCGCTTCTTTTTGCAGGTACGGATTTTCAAAAAAAAGTTTGGAATGCACTTTTAAAAATCCCATACGGAAAAACAGAAAGTTATTCGGGTCTTTCAAAAATTTCGGGTAATGAAAAAGCCGTTCGTGCCGTTGCATCAGCAAACGGTGCCAATGCCATATCAATCATTGTTCCTTGCCACAGAGTTATCGGTTGCAAAGGTGATTTGGTCGGTTATGCCGGCGGTTTACAAACAAAAAAGAAATTATTAAATTTGGAAGGATACAGAAAAGACGGGCAAATTGAATTGTTTTAAAAGAGATAACTTTCAATTTTATTCTTTTTCATATAATTTTGTAACATAAATCGCAAAACACATAAAGGTGCTGTACAATTCCATATATATAGTTCCAAAATATAAACATCCTAATTTACCTGAATACAAGCACGAAACTGAAATTGTCTAAAAAGCAGAAAACTAAGTCATTACGAACTCGTTTCGGAATCTTAATTTGTTAAATATCAGTCTCTTTAAAGATACTGAAACGAGTATGACAAAATATTGTTTTTTAGACAACTTCAGCATAAAACATTATACTTTATTATAATTTTTTCAAAACTCCGGTTCGCTCATTAAATTCATTAATTAATTCATCCCAACGATTCATTTGATTAAAAATAGAATTCCAAATATTTCGATCATACCAAAGTTGACTTAAATCTTCAGAATCTTTGGCTTGTTGCTCAATCCAAGTATAATATTTCAAGTTATGAACAGCTTTTCTGTCTTGATAATTTAATTCTTTCATATTATCGGTTTGTTGACCGAAAATACATTTTTCAAAATCCTTAGCTGCTTGTAATTCAGTATATTTTCCTCTTTCGTCTTCCAATTCTTGAATTCTTGATTTATACATATCAGAACTGTCGGTGGCAACGGTAACGATTATATCATCGGAAGTCATTTCAAAATATTTTGCGGTTTTAATTGCCGAAAGCAAATTACCTATACTTGAAATTCCGAGTAAAGGAAGTTCATCAATAATTTCTTGAGCCACACCTTGTGATTTAAGATATTTATGTCCTTCGGGTTCATTGAAAAGACGTAAAAGTCGCATCGGATCTTCATCATCAATTGCCGTAACTGCATCAGTATTTTTCACATTATGTATCCAAGGAATATGCTTATCTCCTATACCTTCAATTCGGTGTGCCCCGAAACCGTTTCTTAAAATTGTAGGACATTGCAAAGCTTCCGAAGCTACAACTTTAATATGCGGAAATAAAGTTCGCAAATAATCGCCTGCAGCAATGGTTCCTGCCGAACCGGTTGCCGAAACATAAGAAGCAAAACGACTGTTATCGGTTTTTAATAAATTATAAACTTCTTCAATAGCATCTCCGGTTATGTTGTAATGCCAAACCGAGTTTCCGAATTCGTCAAATTGGTTAAAAATAACCACATCATCTCGCGTTCTGCGAAGTTCCCAACATTTATCATAAATTTCTTTAACGTTGGATTCGCTGCCCGGTGTTGCAATAACCGTTGCTTCTGCTTTATCTTTAAGCCAATCAAATCGTTCTTGACTCATTTCTTCCGGAAGAATGGCAATGGCTTCGGTATCCATTAATTTACTGTCGAAAGCACCGCCGCGGCAATAATTTCCGGTTGAAGGCCAAACGGCTTTATGATAGGAAGGGTCAAATTCGCCGGTTGTAATTCGGGGAGCCAAGCACCCGTATGCAGCACCGACTTTATGAGATCCTGTAGGAAAATATTTTCCTACTAATAATACTATTCGAGCATCAACACCCGTAATTTCTTTCGGAAGTTCAATATAATTTGGTTTTCCGAATAAACCGCCATATTCTTTCGCTTCGTTTTTCCAAGTTATTCTGAAAAGATTTAAGGGATTAAAATCCCATAATCCGATATTTTTTAATTCGTTTTTTATCTTATCGGGAATTAATTCCGGATTTTTTTGTTGTGCAAAAGTCGGAAGTATAATTCCGTGTTTGCGATACCTTTCTACGGCATTTTCTAATGCTTTTTCGTTTGTTACTTTGTTTATTAATTGTATCATATTTGTTAATTAGTTAATTTTTTGTTATTAAGGTTAATACAAAAATAAGGTTTTAAAAAACTTATTTTTCCAATGTTGTTTGATAATGTTTTATAAACTTTTCATATTCTTCTTTAAAAGTCATTTTTTTATGATGTTTCGGTTGATTTAAAATATATTGACAAACTTTATCAATACCTGATTTTGAAATCGAAAATGCAGAAGCTGAACTTTGCCAAGCAAAATTATTTTTAACAAGATTGTTTTCATTAATAAACTTCTCAGAACTCTCTGCAATTATTGTTGCTGTTTCTTCTTCGGATAAATCAGGGGCACGTGATATAAGGATATGTACATGTTCAGGATTTGCATAAATTGCATACAATTTTGATGAATTATTATTTACAATTCCGGTTATATATTTTTCAATTCTTATTCTGCTCTTTTCATTAATTACAGGTTCGCTGTTTTTAGTTATGAATACAAAGTGTGTGTATAGGTTGTTGTATTTTATTTTCATTTTTTTGTTTTTATATCTTGTCGTTCAAATCTTAATAAGGTAATAAGGTAAATTTTATGTGTTTATTCTTTGTTACTAAGGTTGAAAAACAAAAAATAAGGTTTTTCTATTCTTTAATTTTTTTTCTCCATTCTTGTCTTTTTTTTACGTTTTCTCTTAAAGTTTTACCGACAGTTTTATCACCATTTTTTATACGTTCACGTAATCCTTGTGCTTCTTTAACTAATTTCAATCCTTCTTCTTTACGTTCTGATATTTTTTCCTTGTATACTTCCCTTTCTGAAATATTAATTTTGTCAGATTGTTGCTGCCATCTTTCAATTAATAAACTTTGTAAGTCTTTTTCAAGTTTATTAACTGTATTAATAAATTCATCATATTTAGCAGAATAAATATACATTTTAATTTTATTAGTTTTAAACCTTATTTTTTATTTTTCAACCTTAGTAACAAAAATAATGTGAACAACCCAAAACCTTATTACCTTATTTATTATTAAATACTCATTGCACCTTTCAAAATTACACTCATTTCTGCTGCTTTTTTAAAATCGTAAGTTTCATTATCTGCTCCCGTATATTCCAAAATTTCAAAAGTTTTCTTATCTAATTTCGCAATAAAATTATCCGACTGATACAGATAAAAATCTTCTTTTTCAGTCAAGCTGAAATCAAAACCGCTTTCTTTTGCAAGTAAAGTTTGATTGTCTTTATCATAATAATATCCGTCTTTTTCGTTTGCAAAGATAGTTTTATTCAAATATAAATGCGGTTTTTCTTTATAGGGTGCACCGGAAGTAGGACAAAAAGTTTCACAATTGGCACACATATTACACCAATCGGCAATATGAATAATTTGTTCCTTCTGAGTAATTTCAAAAATACCGTCTTCTATTATTTGTCCGTTTTTGATTTTTTGTAAATTATACTTTACCGGTTCAACTTCATAATGTTGCAAAGCAAGGTTGGGGCACAAAGTTGTGCAAACATTACAAACTTCATCACAAAGTAAACATCGTGATGCTTCCTGAATTGCTTCCTCTTTTGTTAAACTTGCCGTTACAAGCTCGAAATTTTTACGATCGGACAAATCAATTTCTTTTACCGGAACACCCTCAATGCGTTTTGTTTTTTTAAGCATTAATTCTTTAACGGAATGAGGAATGCGATGATTTTGAGAAAATGTATTTTCTTCCGCAGACAGGCATAAGCTGTCTCTGCGGTCGGATTTTGTTTGAAAATTAATACCGGCTTTGTCGATGATTTTCTGTGCGGCTTTTCTCCCGTCGCCAACGGCTTTTATCAATGTTGAAGCATTGCGTTTTGCATCTCCGCCGATATATACATCGGGTATCTTTGTTTCGTATTCGTTTTCTTTTGTTTTTAATAATTTTTTATCGACAAAATCAACTGCCAAATTTTGCCCGATTGCGGGAATTAATGTATCAATTTCAAATTCAAAATCGCTGCCCGGAATTTCAATCGGTCGAGCTCTGCCGCTTGCATCTTCTTCGCCGAGTTTCATTTTCCGTAAAGTCAATGAGATAATTTTACCGTTTTCGGAATTAATTTTAACAGGATTTACCAATTCAATAATTTCAATACCTTCTGCCAAAACATCTTTAATTTCTTGATATTCAGCAGGCATTTGCTCAATTGTTCTTCTGTAAAGGATGGTTACTTTTCCTTCATTTCCCACTAATCGAAAAGCCGTTCTTGCAGCATCCATAGCCGTATTTCCGCCGCCGATTATTGCAACATTTTTACCGAAATTTTTAACTTTTCCGACTTTTACATCATATAAAAATTCCAAAGGATTAAGCAGTCCGTCGGCATCATCACCTTCAATTAAAAAAGATATTGCATTTTGAGCCCCGATACCGATATACACATAATCCGAATTTGTTTGTAGTTTCTCGAACATTGCCTTGTCAACATTTTGACCGTAATGAATTTTTACGCCTTCTTCTTCAATATTATTAATATCAATATCAACGGCATCATCTCCCAAACGAAATCTCGGAATGGCAGCAGAAACCATACCTCCTGCTTTTTCTTTTTCTTCGTATATTTCAACTTCAAAACCGGCTTTATTCAGAAAATAGGCACCCGAAAGTCCGGACGGTCCGGCACCGATTACGGCAACTTTTAATTTCTTATTTTTATTGTTTCTGAATGTATCAGCTACACAAGCTTCCGAATTCAAATGATTGTTGTGATACTCCGTTACAAAACGTTTTATATCTCTGATACGTAGTGAATTATCATAATTTATACGTGTGCATTTGGTTTGACAAATATGGTCGCAAACCATTCCGGTAGCATTGGGAAAAGGATTGGTTTCAAGAATTACTTCATACGCTTTTTCAAAGTCGCCTTTTGCCGTGTAATACATATATGAAGGAATTCTCTGATTGGTCGGACAAGTATCTTCGCAAGGGGCATACGAGCAATCAAATTGCCCCAAAGGTCTGTGTGTTTTTATACTCGGTTCTTTTAGTGTTTCTTTCTTATAACGTTTGTCTTCTTTGACTTCATCCGCGTAAGAATTCAGAATTTGCAATTTATTATCTTTTGATAATACAATATTTGCATTTCGCAAATTCTCAATGTATTGTTGTAAACGTCCGTAACCGCCGGGTTTCAGAAGATCAGAACTGACTGTTACGGGATACAATCCGCAATCTGCAACTTTAACAATATTAAAAGCATCGGCACCGCCTGAAAATGAGATATCCAAAGTTCCGCCGAAATCATTTTGCAATATTCGGGCAACATTTATTGATATGGGATGTAGGACTTTTCCGCTGGCATACATCATTTTTTCATTTCCCGGAAATACATTTTTATTATTGACGCTTTCAAGTGTATTAGTCAATTTTAAACCGAAAAAGACATTTTTTTCTTTTGCTTTTTCAGAAAGTCGTTTAATAAACCCGAGTGCATCCGGATATTTGACGTCATGCTCAAAAGCTTCATCCGGAACATGTGTTTTAAAACCGGAATTATCAATTATTGCTTTTAATTCTTCTTTACCCAATAAGGTCGGATTAAGTTTTACCGTTGTATGCAAATTTCTTTCACAGATAAGGTATTCCGCTATTTGTTCAATCTCATCGGGCGGGCATCCGTGCATGGTCGAAAGTGTAATATTATCCGTAATTTGCGGATTGATATTCAAATTTACGACATTCGGATAAAGCTCTTTTATTTCTTGTGTTTTTTTCTCTAATTCTGCGGAAGCATCGGTCATTTTATCGAAAAACCATTGAACATTATCTTTCATCATGCCGGCAAAATCATAACCGGCACTCATATTAAAAATAAATCCCGGCTCGTCTTTGCTTCCGATATTCAGTTTATCTTTCAAAATATGAATAACAATCCAAGCATTTAAATACTCGTCAAAAGATTGATACAGTTTAAGTTCCTGCGACCATTCGCAATTGTAACCTTCATCTTGCATATCAATACAAGGTTTTGAAACCTCAAGCTCATCAAGTGTTTGCACGGTTTTAAGTTCGATGTATCGTGCTCCGGTCAGCCAAGCTGCAATAATATTTTGAGACAATTGGGTGTGCGGTCCGGCTGCAACACCTATCGGGCTTTCAAGAAGTTGTCCGAAACGTTTTGAACGAAAAACATCTTTTTCATCCGGGATAAAAAACAATTCCTTATAAATTCCGAAAATACTTTTTTTTGTATCATATTCTTTCAGAATAATTTGTAATAACTGTCTTAAAGGTGTAGGCGTGAACTTATCAGTCATATGTATAAAAATTTCAATAAAAAAGGGCAACAAAGGTAATAAATATTGAATAAAACATAAGAATAGAGATGATTTTTTAATTTTGCATAATGCAAAGAGCCGAAAATATTTCTGCAATTATTTTAGCCGCCGGTTTATCAAGCCGAATGAAAACAAATAAAACGGAACTTCCTTTTGATAGCAACAGAAACTTTTTACAAAAAATCAGTGAAGAATATCTTAATTTTACTTGTAAAGAAATTATTGTTGTTTTTAATACCGAAAATTACAATTCTTATATTGATAAAGGATTAAAATTTAATGATCAGATTAAAATTGTTATTAACAAATACCCCGAAAAAGGAAGATTTTTCAGTTTGAAAGTCGGTATTTCAGCACTTTCCGAAACATGCTTTTCTTATATTCAAAACATTGATAATCCGTTTGTTAATCAAGATATTTTAAATTTATTAAATTCAAACTCGGAAAAAGCTGATTACATTATTCCTTCGTTTAAAGGCAAAGGCGGACATCCTATATTGGTTTCAGAAAAGATTATACAAGCCGTAAAAAACACAAATTCGGATGATGTAAATTTGAAAACCTTTTTAAATCAATTTGAAAAATATTATGCAGCAACTAATGATAAAAAGATTTTAGCCAATATTAATACTTTTTCGGATTATCATTTATATTTTTGAGATTTGAAAACTATTTATCGTGAGATACAGCTCTTTTGTATTTATATTCAGTTTTATTTTTTTTTCAATTCTTTTTGTTGTAATAAAACCTTATGATACAACGGGAATTTTACACGGACAACATATCTTTCTTTTAAGTTTAATTACACTTTTAACTTTTTTGTTTCAATATTATTTCAGAAGACGGTTTGGTGAGGTTTTCGGGGAAATTGACCGATATATTTATTTGCTTATGTTGGCTTTTTTGGATTTTAAAGAAATTGATGATGAAAAAAAATAAGTTTACTGAAAAGTATTTTTAAATCTTATTCCGAAAAACAAATAATAAGATTATTCAATCGCTATAAAGATAAAACCATTCGAGTTGAAAATTTATGTTTAAAATTAAAACCGGTTGAAACACGAACAAAAATTTTTATTATTTATTCGTTGTTTAATATTGCATCATTTGATAAAATATTGAACCAAAAAGAAAGTGATTTCATATTGAATATCAGCAGATTACTTCGTATTCCGAAACAAACGTTCGAAACCGTAAAAAATATTTATGTTAAAAAAGGTCTGACTGACGAAGAAGAAATAAAACATGAACAAGAACGTAAAAAATTCAATAAACAGTTTTCATATTTTCTTTTACCATACGAAGCATATCGAATATTAGGCATTTCACCTTCGGCAACAAAAGCACAGCTAAAAAAAGCATACAGAACTTTGGCAAAAAAATATCACCCCGATAAACATGTCGGGCAGAATGCTGTCGAAATTCAAAAAGCGGAAGATAAATTTCAGGAAATTAAGGAGGCATATGATGTTATTTTAAAAAATATAAAATAAACGAATGAGAACTTTGAAAAAAAACATAAAAGAAGATATAAATTGGAATGATAGTAATATTTTTCAAATAATTATTATTACAATTTTTGCAATTATTTCTGCTGTAGGATTTTCCGTTTTTTCTGTTTTTGAATATTTATTTTGTGTATATGATACGGAAACAAATATATTAATCGGGATGTTATTTGGTGTTACAATTCCTACATCAATCTATTTTTCAGATAAATACAGAAAGAGAAACGGTGCTTTATATTCCAAAATTGATAAAAGCATGTTTAATATTGCTTATTCTTTTTTAAAACAAGAAAAAACTGATAATGAAGAGATATTAAAAACTTTACAAAATTTGTTCGGATCATATTCTCCCCTTCATACTGAAAAATTGTTTAAAAGAAATACGGTAAAAATACCGGATTTATACAAAAGTTGCAAAATCATACTTAATGAAAATTCAGATGTAAAATTTTTTGTTCTTTATACCTTGCTCGATATTTCGGCTGAAGATGCACTATATTCTCTAAAAGAAGAGGAATTTATTAATACTGTCAGGAGAAAAATCGGGATACATCAGAAGACTTTCAATATGCTGAAAGATTCATATGTCAAAAAAGGTTTGAAAGAAGAACGCAAAATAAAAGAAGAACAATATCAGAAAAAGGCAATGTCTTCTTTTACAAAATATTTTACAACTTACGATGCCTATAAAATTCTTGGTATTTCACCCTCAATAACAAAAGCACAACTTAAAAAAGCATACAGAACTTTGGCAAAAAAATATCACCCCGATAAACATGTCGGGCAGAATGCTGTCGAAATTCAAAAAGCGGAAGATAAATTTCAGGAAGTTAAGGAAGCGTATGATGTTATCAGAAAAAGTAAAAAGTTTTAAATAATTATCCGATGAAAGTTGCAAAGCACCTTTGAGGTGCTATGCAACTGATTTAATGAAGCTTTAAATTACTTATTAATTCTTTTTAAGATATCAAAAAATGTAATAGTTTGAATTAACACGCCGATAAAATATATCATCCATGCAAATTTATTCGGAACATAAGTCATTGATTTAGAAATAACTTTGTTGCTGTATAATACATTAAAAAGTTCTGTAAAAGAATAATCCTGCAACAAATAACTCATAAAATCTTGCGTATAAGATACAATGATTATTATTGAACCGATAATCAAAAGCCACCAATCGCGTTTTAACAGAATTTTTTGCAATCGGGATTTTTCGGCTTTCAGAAGAATACCTGCTAAAGTAATCATCATCAGTGAATTGATTACCGGTGCAATAACCGGACCTGTCCACATTACCGGTATTAAAAACAAAATATCCCAAGTAAGCAAAGATGCCGGCCAAGCCAAAGTAATATACAGAAAAATATAATAAAAAATGTCCCAAACGGCAAAAACAAAGAGGAAAGCAGCAAACTTTTGAATTCTCGTTTTACCGACAAGCATTGAAACGGTTAATATCATAATCAATGTTGCAAGTTCACGAAAAAACTCAATTTTACCGACAAAAAAATCCATCTGTTTTAACGGAAAAGCAAAACCTTCGGGATAATATAATTTTCGCAAATAAATAACGACCGTAGTTTCAAGAAAAGCCATGGCTATGGCAAAAAATGTTAAGATTATAACTTTATTTTGCTTCAATTCCAACATTAAATCCCCGTATAATTCTCCGGTGTAATTTTTAATAGCTCTCTTTTAATACCCTCATTTACATCTAATTGTATTATAAATTCAGAAATTGTTTCGGCATTAACAGCAGCATTGGTTCGAGTAAGTTGCTTTAATGTTTCGTAAGGATTAGGATAATTTTCGCGACGCAATATCGTTTGAATGGCTTCCGCTACAACAGCATAATTTTTATGCAAATCATCTTTTATTGCTTGCCGGTTCAATTCAAGTTTATTCAATCCTTTTAATAAAGATTTAAAAGCAATTAAAGAATGTGCAATCGGCATTCCCATATTTCGTATCACGGTGCTGTCGGTTAAATCTCTTTGTAAACGTGATACCGGTAGTTTTGCTGACAGGTGCTCATAAATTGCATTTGCCAGCCCGAGATTTCCTTCGGCATTTTCAAAATCAATCGGATTAACTTTATGCGGCATTGCCGATGAACCGACTTCATTTTTATTAATTTTTTGTTTGAAATAAGTCATTGAAATATAAGTCCAAAAATCACGCGACATATCAATTAATATTGTATTGATGCGTTTTAAATTATCAAACAAAGCTGCCAAATTATCATAATGCTCAATTTGAGTGGTCGTTTGCGAACGGTCAAGATTTAAAACATGATTAACAAACGAATTTGCAAATTTCACCCAGTCAATTTCAGGATATGCAAGATGATGTGCATTAAAATTACCGGTTGCACCGCCGAATTTTGCCGAATACGGAATAATCTGCAAATAAGCAATTTGCTTTCGCAATCTTTCCGTAAAAACTTCAATTTCCTTGCCTAATCTCGTTGGTGATGCCGGCTGTCCGTGTGTTCTTGCCAACATCGGCACATCTTTATATTTGTCTGCAAGTTCAAATAATGTTTCGGTTAAATTTTTCAGTAAAGGCAAGTAAACTGTTTCAACGGCATCTCGCAACATCATCGGAAAAGCTGTATTATTAACATCTTGCGAAGTCAAGCCGAAATGAATAAATTCTTTATAAGCACTTAACCCGAACGCATCAAATTTTTCTTTCAGAAAATATTCAAC
>Ga0164318_10005398_pt1 | contig 12350 bp, 10 predicted proteins | sample GuaBasSedimGuay9_FD_113734 | JGI IMG/M metagenome (GOLD analysis project Ga0164318, IMG submission 113734) | Subseafloor sediment microbial communities from Guaymas Basin, Gulf of California, Mexico - Guay9, Core 4571-4, 0-3 cm | ecosystem: Environmental > Aquatic > Marine > Hydrothermal vents... | reverse complement strand
CTACCCCGCCTCGACGAGGCGTTTCGGCGCCAGGCTCGGCCTCGCCCGCTGCCTGAACGCCTCCGGCGCCGCCGCCGAGGCCCGGCGCATCCTCGTCCGCCTCACAGGCGAGACGGTGGGACAGCTCAAGTCCATGGCCTTCCTCGAACTCGCGCGCATCGAGCAGAAGGCGGGCGAGTCGGAAGCCGCGCTCAAGCACTACCTCATGGTGGCCATCCTGGAGAACGACGAAAAACTCGCGGCCCCGGCCCTCCTGGGGGCGGCGGAATGTTCCCTCGCCCTCGGCCGCCGCAAGGAAGCCCTCGAGCACGCCGCGGAGCTGGTGAAGCGCTTCCCCCGCTCCCACCTGCGCCGGAAGGCCGAACGCATCATCGAACGGTTGCGCCGTCCCGCCTTGCGAACGCCGTAAAGCCGCTTAAAATAACCACTTCGCAAAATTCCCACCCCCGGAGGATCCCTTATGCCCGACAATCCCGGTCACGCAACCGATTCGCTCACGAGGGCGCTCGAGGTGCTCACCCGCGAGACCTTCGACGAGACCGCTCTCTTCGAGCTCCTCGACGTCGTCGCTTCGGACCGTTCCGAATACGCCCGCCTCGCGGAGAACGCCGGGCGGATTGACGAGTTCCTCGGCGGCTTCCCCCTTCCCGACCGCAAGTATCGCAAGGCCGCGGCCGACCTCGCTCTCGGCTTCCCCAAGCACGCGCTCTTCCTCCTCCAGGACGAGGAAGGCCGTCTCGTCGAGCTCATCCGCGCCCGCGCCTGGCAGCTCATGGACAAGCACACCCGCGCCGTGGAGCACTACCGCGCCGCCGCGAAGTTCGTCTCCGAGCCCACCGCCGCCGAGCGCATATTCTGCGCCTGCAGCCTCTGCCTCACGGGCCGGGCGGACGAGGCCCGCGAGATACGCGATTCCCTCTCCGGCGGCGAGCTCGACATGCCCGGCGTTCCCCTGCTCGACGGCTTGCTGGCCGAGGCGGAGGGCGACATCGAGAAGGCCCTCGAGATATACGCCGCCATACTGGAGAAGAACCCCGACGACCGCGACGCCGTATTCCGCACCGCCCTCATCCTCGACCAGCGCGGCGAGGACGAGGACGAGGTCGAACGCCTCTACCGCAAGCTCGCCGACGGCGACATATTCCACGAGGGCGCGGCCGTCAACCTCGGCCTCCTCTACCTCGACCTCGGCCGCTTCGACGAGGCGGAGGCCGTCTTCAACCGCGTCCTCCGCTACGACACCGACAACCCCCGCGTCTGGCTCTACCTCAAGGACGCGCGCCTCAGCAAGAACATGAGATACGACGAGGGACGCCACAAGGAAGACGAAAAGCTCCGCCAGATACTCCGCCTCCCCATCAGCGAGTTCGAGCTCAGCGTCCGATCCCGCAACTGCCTCGCCCGCATGAACGTCCACACCCTCGGCGACCTCATCTCCAAGACCGAAACCGAGCTCCTCGCCTACAAGAACTTCGGCGAAACCTCCCTCAAGGAAATAAAGGAAATCCTCGCCCGCAAGGGCCTCCACCTCGGCATGGCCCGCGAGGAGGTCGAGCGGAAGATGCGCTCCCCCTCCCAGAGGCTCGCCGCGCTCACCGTCTCGGACAACATACTCGAACAGCCCATCTCCGCCCTGAACCTCTCGGTGCGCTCCCTCAAGTGCCTCGAGGCGCTCGGAATAGACACCGTGGAGGAACTCACGAAGCACAGCGAGAGAAGCCTCATGGCCTCCAAGAACTTCGGCCTGACGAGCCTCCAGGAAGTGAAGAAGAAGCTCGCCACCTACGGCCTCTCCCTCGCCACGGACGACATGTAGCCCATGTTCCACCACCTGCGCGGCACCCTCTATTCCAAATCTCCCGAGGAAGCCGTCGTAGAGGCGGGAGGCCTGGGATACGCCGTGCGCATCCCCCTCTCCACCTACGAGGCGCTGCCTCCGGAGGGGGGCGAGTGCTTCCTCTACCTCGATCTCTCCCGCCGCGACGAGGGGGACGTCCTCTACGGCTTCGCCACGCCGCAGGAACGCAGGATGTTCAGGCTGCTCACCACCGTGAGCCGCGTCGGGCCCGCGCTGGCGCTGGCGCTGCTCTCCGCCGCGCCGGTATCGAGGCTCGCCGACGCCATACGCTCCAAGGACACCGCTTTCCTCGCCTCGCTGAAGGGCCTGGGCCGCACCTCCTCGCAGCGCATCGTGGTGGAGCTGGCCGACAAGATGGACGAGCTCGCCGTCTCCGCCGGCCGCGTGTCGCCCGTCCATTCCGACGCGGTGAAGGCGCTCGAAGCGCTGGGCATGGACCCCGCCGCCGCCGCCCGCGCGGTGTCGGACATCCTCGCCGAAGCCCCCGCCGACGCCCCTCCGCCACGCCTCCAGGACCTCATTGTGGCCGCCCTCCAGCGCCTCCAGAGAGGTTGACGTGATGGACCACCGTTTCGCCGCGCCACACGAACACCACGACGACCGCCGCAACGACATCTCCCTCCGCCCCCGCTCGCTCGCCGAGTTCGTCGGCCAGCCCCGCGTGGTGGAGAACCTCCGCGTCTACATCGAAGCCGCCCGCCAGCGCAACGCCCCCCTCGACCACATCCTCCTCTCCGGCCCCCCCGGCCTCGGCAAGACCACCCTCGCCACCGTCATTGCGAACGAGCTCGGCGTCCAGATCAAGGCCACCAGCGGCCCCGTCGTCGAGAGACCGGCCGACCTCGCCGGCCTCCTCACCAACCTCGAACCCCGCGACGTCCTCTTCATAGACGAGATACACCGCATCCCCTCCGTGGTCGAGGAATACCTCTACTCCGCCATGGAGGACTTCTCCATCGACATAATGATAGACACCGGCCCCGCCGCCCGCTCGGTGAAGATAGACGTCCCCCCCTTCACCCTCATCGGCGCCACCACCCGCGAGGGCCTGCTCTCCGCCCCCTTCCGCGCGCGCTTCGGCGTGCACGAACGCCTCACCTACTACGAGGAAGACGCGCTCGTCAGCATACTCGAACGCGCCGCCCGCCTCATGGGCGTCCCCCTCGAACACGAGGGCGCCGTCGAGATAGCCCGCCGCTCCCGCGGAACCCCCCGCATCGCCACCCGCTACCTCAGGCGGATACGCGACGTCGCCGAGGTGCTCGGCGACTCCGTCGTCTCCGCCGACATGGCCCGGCGCGGCCTCGAGATGATGGGCATAGACGAGCTCGGCCTCGACCCCCTCGACAGGCACATTCTCCGCACCCTCCGCAGGCAGGACGGCGGCCCCGTGGGGATAAAGACTATCGCCATCGTGGTGGGCGAGGAAGAGGACACCATAGAGAACGTGTACGAACCCTACCTCATCCAGAAGGGCCTCATAGTCAAGACGCCCCGCGGTCGCAAGCTCACGCCCCTCGGCTATCGCCACCTCGGAGAGGCGGCGCCGTCCTCGCCCGCGGGCGAAGGACTCTTCCCCGACGCATGAAAGACCGGCTCCTGCTCCACGTCTGCTGCGCCCTCTGCCTGCCCGGCCCCCTCCGGGCGCTCACCGAGGAAGGTTTCGAGGTGGAGGGCTACTTCTACAACCCCAACATCCACCCCCTGCTCGAGTTCCGAAAGCGCCTCAAGGCCGTGAAGACCATGAACGAGAGGCTCCGCGTCCCCTTCCACTACGCGGCGACCTACGGCCTCAACGCCTTCCTGCTCATGCTGGACGGCGAGTACGGCCCATCGCGCTGTCCCCGCTGCTACGCCCATCGGTTGAGGGAGACCGCCCGCTTCGCCCGCCTCCACGGCTTCCGGTTCTTCAGCAGCACCCTGCTGGTCTCCCACGAGCAGCAGCACGAGCTCGTCGTCACCGCCGGAGAGCGCGCGGCCGCCGCGGAGGGCGTGGAGTTCGTCGCCCGCGACTTCCGCCCCTTCGCCGAGGAAGGGAAGCAGCTCGCCCGCAAGGCCAGCATATACCGCCAGCAGTACTGCGGTTGCGTCTTCAGCGAGTACGACCGCTACGCCTCCACCGGCCTCGAACTCTACAAGGGGGGGAAGAGATGAGACCCTCGGCCCTCAGGGTGACGGCCGCCCTCCTCTACGCGGCCTTCCTGCTGTTGCCCCTCGCCTGCGCCGCGCCGCCGAGCCCCTATCTCACCCGCCTGCCGTCCGACCTGCGCCGCGAGCCCGAGATACACGTGCTCGTCGCCTCCGCCGTCTCGCCCGTCGTATCGAGGGGCGGCGAGATGGAAATCTCCGCCGCGGGCCGCACCCTCCTGCGCTCCGCCGCCCGCCCCGGCGTAGCCTTTTCCTCCTCCGGCGGCTCGGTGGTCTTGGCCGGAAGGCGGCTTGCCCCCGTCGTCAGGCTGGAGGGCTCATTCGTCCTGGACTGCGCGGGCGTGCCGCTCGAGCCGCCGCTTCTGATGAGGGCCTCCAGCGGCGGGGTGGACGTGGCGGCCGTCATGCCCTTCGAGGACTACGTCGCGCGGGTGGTGCAGGGCGAGATGCCTCTCTCCTGGCCCTCCGAGGCGCTGAAGGCCCAGGCGGTGGCCGCGCGCTCCTACGCCCTCACCTTCCTGTTGCGCAGGGGACGCAGCGCCTTCATGCACGTCGGCGCGACGCCCCACACCCACCAGACCGTCCGCTTCGAGCCCCTCGACGACCGCGCCGTCACCGCCGCCGAGCGCACCGCGGGCGAGGTGCTCGTCTATCGCGGAAGGCTGCTCATGAGCTTCTATCACGCCGTGTCGGGCGGAAGGACCGCCTCGGCGGGCTCCGTCTTCGACGGCGAGACCATACTCCCCCTCAGCTCCGTGCGGCTCCCCGAGCCGGAGAACGCCCCCCACTCCGCCTGGCGGCACGCCGTATCCTGGCCCGCCGCCTGCCGCCTTCTCTTCGACCTCTCGCCCGCCCCCTCGCTCCTGGACGTCTCCGTCGTCCGCGGCGGGGACGATACCGTGCTCTCCGTCCGCTTCAGGACCTCCCGCGGCCCCCTCTCCGTCTCCGCCCGCAGGCTCCGGGCGGTGCTCGGCGCGGATAACATCAAGAGCAACTGCTTCCGCGTGGACCTCTCGAAGGGCGGCCTGCTCGTCTTCTCCGGCCGCGGCTACGGCCACCGGGTGGGCATGAGCCAGTACGGAGCGAAGGCCCTCGCCCTCCGGGGCTTCGACCACGTCTCCATACTCAGGACCTTCTATCCCGGCGCTTCGGTGGTGCGCGTTTACCGCATAGGGGGGGGCAGATGAGCGTAGCGGGCTTTTCCTTCCGCCTTCGGGCCGCGGACGGAGCGGCGCGCGCGGGCGTGGTCTCCACCCCGCACGGCGAGTTCGAGACGCCCGCCTTCATGCCCGTGGGGACGCTCGCCAGCGTGAAGGGCCTCACCCCCCTCCAGGTGAGGGAGACGGGCGCGCGCATCGTGCTCGCCAACGCCTACCACCTCTCCCTCCGCCCCGGCGAGGACGTGGTGGAAGCGCTCGGCGGGCTCCATTCCTTCATGGGCTGGGACGGCCCCATACTCACCGACAGCGGCGGCTTCCAGGTGTTCAGCCTCTCGCCCATAAACAGGGTGGACGACGAGGGCGTGCTCTTCCGCTCCCATCTCGACGGCGCGGAGGTCTTCATAACGCCCGAACGGGCCATGGAGATACAGCGCCGCCTCGGGGCGGACATCGTCATGGCCTTCGACGAGTGCCCCCCTCCGCTCGCCCCCCGGCCCGTGGTGCAAAAGGCGGTGGAGCGCACCCTCCTCTGGGCCGAACGCTGCCTCGACGCCCCCCGCGCCGAGGGCGCGGCGCTGTTCGGCATAGTGCAGGGCGGAGTGTACCGCGACCTTCGCCTGGGTTGCGCCGAACGCCTCTCCTCCATGGGGTTCGACGGCTACGCCGTGGGCGGCCTCGGAATAGGGGAGGGTGCCGAGGGCACGGCGGAGATGACCGCCCTCACCGCCTCCGCCCTGCCGGAGGACCGCCCCCGCTACCTCATGGGCCTGGGGAGGCCCGAGGACATAGTCCGGGCCGTGGGCGCGGGCGTGGACATGTTCGACTGCGTCGTGCCCACCCGCAACGCCCGCAACGCCATGCTCTTTACCCCGAACGGTCCCATGCGCATGAGGAACGCCCGCTACGCCCGCGACGAGCGCCCCGTCATGGAGGATTGCGACTGCTACACTTGCAGGAACTTCACAAGGGCTTATCTTCGCCACCTGTACGTCGCGGGAGAGATGCTCGCGGGCGTGCTGGGCTCGATCCATAACCTGCGTTTCTACCAGAGGCTCGTGGCCGACTGCCGCCGGGCCGTCCTGGAGGGACGCTTCGAGCGGTTCGCCGCCGATTTCCTCGAAAACTGTTCGCCGAAAGGCACGGAGAGTGCGAAATGAAAAGGATCACAGCCGGAATCATCGCGGCGCTGGCCGCGCTCCTTCTCCCCGCCCCCGCCTGGGCCGAGGGCGGAAACGCCGGCTCCCCTCCTCCGGGGGGCGGCCTCATCGTCATCATCATCTACCTGCTTCCCCTCGCCTTCATCTTCTACTTCTTCGTCATGCGCCCTGAGAAGAAGAGACGCCAGCAGCACCAGCAGATGATTGCCTCGCTCGGAAAGGGCGATAGAATCATCACCATAGGCGGCATCTTCGGCAAGATAATCGAGGTGCGCGCCGACGAAGGCGTCCTCGTGATAGAGGTGGACGACAAGACCCGCCTCAGGATATCGCTCGACGCCGTGGCCCGAAAAGTGGAGCAATCCTGACCCGGAGAGCGGTTTGATCCTTTCCCGCAGGCGCCTCGCCTTCCTGTTCCTCGCGGCCCTTGTGGCCCTGCTCCCCTGCCTCGGCGGCGGAGCGGAAGCGCGCGTGCGCAAGTCCGCGCCGGACGCGAAGGGCAAGGCGGGAACCGAGGGACACGACCTGTCGGCCAAGCCCATGCAGGGCGCCTTCCTGCGCCCCGCGGCGCCCGATTCCCTCCCCCCGCTCCTCATCTCGCCCGCTCCCACGCTCGCCTGCCTGCGCGGCGGCGGCGGCCTCGGCCTCGGCCTCGAGATGGAGCGGGTCTCCCCCCCCTCCGCCGAGTCCGCGCCCTCCAATCCCAGGGCGCCCCCCATCCTCTGACGCCCCATCCCCCCGCGTCACCGTCGCCTCACGTCACACACGGGTTTATGAGCGAAAGGAGCGTTCATGCCTTCCAGAAGACCGTCTTACTGGCTCGAAGGAGCGATAGCGCTGTTCTTCGCGGTGCTCGCCATCGGGTTCTTCTACTTCCTGCCCGACCACGTCGCCGCTCTCCGCAAGGAACAGTTCCAGTGGATATTCAACCTCAACTTCCCCGTGGTGGGCGGCCTGCTCGCCCTCTCCGCGTGGTTCTTCTTCCCCAATCAGTCCTGGCGGATGCCTCTCATCGTCCTCATCAGCTACCTCATGTTCATGACGGGCTTCCCGCCGGACAAGAAGCTCAACTTCGGCCTCGACCTCGCGGGCGGCACCGAGCTGCTCGTCCGCATCGAGAAGTCTCCCGACGAGCTCCGCGCCGAGCAGCTCTCCAAGCGCCTCACCGACATAGACAAGGCCATACGCGCCGCCAAGGGCGACGCCCAGGCCAAGCAGGAAGCGCAGGCCGAACTCAAGAAGCTCCGCGATCGGCTCCGTGAAGTCAAGATCAAGATGAGCCGCCTCGCCGGAGAGGAATTCTCCTGGCGCGAGAAGCGCAAGCTCCGCGAGGAGATGAACAGGCTCATGCAGCGCATAGACGACCTGTCCGGCAAGAACAACAAGGAATACGACAACATCCGCGCCGAGATTACCGAGCTCCGCAAGAGCAAGGCCGGAACCAACATCGACCAGGTCCTCGACATACTCCGCGAGCGAATACTCGCCACGAGCCTCACCGAGATAAAGGTCGCCAAGGCCGACCAGAACACCATCCTCATCCAGATCCCCGGCCTCGACCAGGGCCGCGTGGAGATGATAAAGAACGTCATCGAGCGCCAGGGAATCCTCGAGTTCCGCCTCGTCAAGGACATGACCGACTCGGACCGCAAGAAGGCCGAGAACGGCGAGGACATCCCCGGCTACGACCTGCTGGCGAACCGGGGCGGAACGGGCGAGAAGCTCTACGTCGAGAAGAAGGCCTACGTCACCGGCGCCGACGTCGCCTCCGCGCGCGCCGAGGTCACCACCCGCGGCTGGGAGGTCAGCCTCTCCTTCAACGCCGCCGGACGCCGCAAGTTCGCCAAGCTCACCACCGACAACGTGAAGAAGAGGCTCGCCATCGTGCTCGACGGCGACCTCATGCTCGCCCCCACCATAGACGAGCCCATCACCGACGGCCGCGCCGCCATCCACGGCGGTTTCGACAAGCAGCGCGCCGAGGAGATAGCCACCATCATCCGGGCGGGCTCGCTGCCGGTCAAGCTGGCGATAGACTCCGAGAACAAGGTGGGCGCCGCCCTCGGCGAGGACTCCATCAAGGCGGGCACCGAGGCCATGATCATCGGCTTCGTGCTCCTGCTGTTCATCATGGTGAGCTATTACCTCTTCGCGGGCTTCCTCGCCGTCATAGCCCTGCTGCTCAACGGCCTGCTCATCGTCGGCTGCCTCGGCCTCTTCAAGGCCACCCTCACCCTCCCCGGCATCGCGGGCATAGTGCTCACCCTCGGTATGGCGGTGGACGCCAACGTGCTCATCTTCGAGCGCATAAGGGAGGAAAAGGAAAACGGCAAGCCGCTCAAGACCGCCATAAAGAACGGCTACGAGCGAGCCTTCATAACCATCTTCGACGCCAACATCACCACCATCTTCACCGCCATAATCCTCTACGCCGTGGGGACGGTGCTCATCAAGAGCTTCGCCGTAACCCTCATCATCGGCCTGCTGGCGAGCATGTTCTCCGCCGTCTTCGTCACCCGCCAGCTCATGGAGATATGCTACGAGAAGAACCTCATCAAGGAACTCAAGATGCTTCGGCTCTTCCGCACGCCGAAGATAGACTTCCTCAGGATGAAGACCGTGGCGGTCATAATGTCCGTCGTGCTCATCCTGGCCGGCATGACCACCTTCGCCCTCGACGCCCGCTTCGGCATAGACTTCACCGGCGGCCAGATGATCCAGATCCGCACCGTGAAACCCGTCTCCATTGACAAGGTGCGCGACATCGTGGCGAAAAGCGACATCAACAAGGCCACCGTCCAGGCCTTCGGAGAACAGCCCGAGGGAGCCGGCAAGAACGAGGCCATGCAGTTCATCATCACCTACTCGCTCGAGGACGTGGCCGAGAAAGAGGGCAAGAAGGAGGTGGACCCCACCGAGGTCAAGAACGCCTTCAAGGAATACCTCCGCAAGAACCTGCCCGAGCTCGCCAAGGACCCCTTCCCCAGGTGGGAGGAAATCTCCAAGGACGAGATACGCAAGATGAAGTTCGAGGACCTGAAGGAAGAGGACATCCTCCTGTCCGACTTCCTCAGGATAGAGCTGAACCTCCTCGCTCCCGCCGAGGCCTCCGAGGTGAAGGACGCCGTGAACGTCATCCCCTTCGACGAGGGCATCGCGCCGCAGGAAAAGCTCGAGGTCCTCAAAATAGAGCCCGCCCAGGGCGAATCCCGCAGCTTCACCATAATCCTGCGCACCCAGAACAAGCAGGAATTCCCCGATCCCAACGACGCCCCCGCCCAGATAAAGCAGGAAATAGCAAACAGGCTGGACAAGAAAGGCATCACCCTCGCCGATCCCTTCCCGCGCGAGCGGCTCGTCGGCGGCAGCCTCTCCACCGAGCTCCAGAGCAAGGCCATCTGGGCCATCATCCTGTCCAGTATCATCCTGCTCATCTACATCACCTTCCGCTTCACCTTCTCCTTCGGCCTCGGCGCGGTGCTCGCCCTCATCCACGACCTCTGCATGACGCTCGGGATGATAGCCCTCTTCAGGGTGGACATAACGCTCGACGTGCTGGCGGCGATACTGACGGTGCTCGGTTACTCGCTGAACGACACTATCGTCGTGTTCGACCGCATCAGGGAGAACATGCGCAACCTCAAGAAGCGCGACTTCACCGAGGTGCTCAACCTCTCCATCAACCAGGTGCTCGCGCGTACCGTGCTCACCTCGCTGACCACCGCGGTGGTGATAATCGCCCTCATCCTCTTCGCGGGCGACGTGTTGCGCGGCTTCTCCATAACCCTGCTCATCGGCGTCATCACCGGTACCTATTCCTCGGTGTTCATCGCCACGCCGGTCGTCGCCGCCTACTCCTACTACCGCCGCTCCCGCGAGGCGGCCATCGCCAAGGCCCAGGCCGCCGGAGAGTGACGCGACGCTCCCACCGAAACCCGAGAGGGGGACGCCCGGCGTCCCCCTCTTTTTTGCGCGGAGCCGAAAACGAAAGGGGCGGCCTCGGCCGCCCCTTTTCCTTCCGCCGGTTCCCGTTTCCGCTCAGCGGGCGAGCGAACCCATCGGGTCCCACGGCGGGAGCACCACGGGCTCGGTCTCGAGCGCTTCCAGAAGCTCCGCCGGAAGAAGGCTCTTGCGCGCCGCTATCTCGAACATGTACTCGTCGAACCAGTTGTCGTTCATCAGGTAGAAGCCCTTGGCTCCGCCTTCCTCGCCCCAGCTGTTCTCCACCCGCCAGCGCCGCGGCTTTCCGTCCACTATGTCCACTCCGGTGAACAGCATGGCGTGCGTCATCTGCGTGGAATGGTAGAGCAGCCTCTGCGCCTTGTCGAAGCGGAACGCGGTGTCGTACATCTCCTCGAGGGCGAACAACTTCGCGTCCCACAGCCCCAGCTTCCGGTGCATCATCTTGCCCACGTCGCAGCCGAACCAGACGGGATCGCCGCCCTCCAGCGCGCGCATGGCGGTCTTCTTCATCGTCTCTATGTCCACGTTCAGATAGACCACCCGCTCCCCGCCTTCCACGTTGCCCAGGAAGCGCACGGTGTACGTCCTGCCGAAGGGATTGTCCGGCCGCGGGTCGTTCACCAGGCACACGTACTCGTCCAGCGGGATGGTGACGTAGCGCTCGGCGAACTCGTGCGGAGTGAGGACGCCGTCGCGGTGGAATTCGCCGTCCTTGTCGTGCCACTGCCACATGAACCGCTCGGGCGGCGCGCCGAGGTGGATGCACAGTATCCGGTGGACGACGGCGAGCATCTCCTTCCTCGCCGCGGCTATCTCCTCCGCCCCGGCTCCCCGCGCCGCCATGTCGCGCAGCTCGGCGGCGTACTCGCGCAACTTCGCCACGAGCACCCAGTTCATCGGCCCCGTGTTGGACGAGCTCTCCGTCTCCGGCATCGCGGATTTCGGCGCAAGCCCGTACTTCTTCACTATGTTCACGAACATGTTCCACTGGCCGCCGTCCCCCAGCACGTTGTCCAGCAGGAAGGCCACCGTCCGGTCCTCCACCGGTAGGTGCGCCGTCTCCAGCACCGCGCCCAGGAAGTAGTTGGCCCGCTCCAGCTTGTCGTAAAACAGGACGTAGTTCTGGCTGAACTCGAAGTCCTTCACGTTCATCTTCTTCATCGCGCCGTAGCGGAGGAGGTTCAGCCCCGCGAACATCCAACACCGGCCCGAGTTCTTCTGGTCGGTGACCCTCCAGTCGTCGAGCTTCACCGAGAAGGTGTGGTCCGCGGTGGTGACCACCTCCCTCCTCAGCGCCACGTCCTCGGGCTTCGCGTTGGCGAGGGCGTTCCTCAGGACGCGGTACTTGTCGCTGGCCGCGAACTCCCGGCGGAACTCCTCCACCAGATCGGGCGTTATCACGAACTCGAAAGAACCGCTCACGTCGCCTCCTTTCCTTTGAAGAAAATAGGGGGGCTTCCGCCCCCCCCCTCGACAGGGTGTCTCACGCTCAGAACGTGGTGTCGTCCAGGAAGCCTTCCAGGTGCCTCGCGCGGATGGGATGCTGCAGCTTCCTCAGCGCCTTGGCCTCTATCTGCCTCACGCGCTCGCGGGTCACCTTGAACTTGCGCCCCACCTCCTCCAACGTGTAGGCGTACCCGTCGCTCAGGCCGTACCGCAGCTTTATTATCTCCCGTTCGCGGTAGGAAAGCGTCGCCAGCACGTCCTCTATCTTCTCCTTCAGCATGTCCACCGACACGGTGATCATCGGCGATTCCACCGTCTTGTCCTCGATGAAGTCGCCCACGAAGGAATCCTCCGAATCCCCCACCGGCGTGTCGATGGACACCGGGTTCTTCGCGATCTTGAATATCCGCGAAACCTCCGACGTGGTCATCTTCGCCCGTTCGGCTATCTCGTCCAGAAGCGGCTCCCGCCCCAGCTCCTGCGTGAGCTGCTTCACGAGCCGCTTCAGCTTGCTCATCGTCTCTATCATGTGCACCGGTATGCGGATGGTCCTCGCCTGGTCCGCCACCGCCCGCGTGATGGCCTGCCTTATCCACCACGTCGCGTAGGTGGAGAACT
>Ga0164318_10005397_pt1 | contig 12350 bp, 11 predicted proteins | sample GuaBasSedimGuay9_FD_113734 | JGI IMG/M metagenome (GOLD analysis project Ga0164318, IMG submission 113734) | Subseafloor sediment microbial communities from Guaymas Basin, Gulf of California, Mexico - Guay9, Core 4571-4, 0-3 cm | ecosystem: Environmental > Aquatic > Marine > Hydrothermal vents... | reverse complement strand
ATGTAAACACTTTGACATTTCTGGAAAAACGATAGAGGCGCCATTAAAAATCACAGAGCTAGCAGGTTTCAGAAAAAGAAGAGGCTCTTTTGGAACCTTAGATTTCATCTCATCAGCATGCTTCTTATATGTTCTAGCGAGGCAAACAAGTTTACCAACTGATAAATTTCTGTCAATTCCATCTTTGAAAATATAGTAAGGCATAAAAATATAGCATAAAATAGAATGATTTAAAGATTTCATAATAAATTTATTTAACAAGTTGTTATTACCCTGCTTGGGGGCGTCTAATTGAAGTTCATACCTAATTCATCATTGAAACAGGAAATGCTTAAGGAACTTGGTTTAAAACAAATAGATGATCTTTTTATAGATATACCAAAAGAAATCAGAATAGATAACCTAGAGTCACCTATACCATCTAAAGGTTTGTCACAACAAGAAACTGAAAGACTACTCCGTGAGATAGCTAATAAAAATAAATCATGTAACGATCTATTATGTTTCCTTGGTGGCGGTGTTAAACCTCACTATATACCAGCAATTGTGAAATCCATTGTTTCACGTGCAGAGTTTTATACAGCATATACTCCTTATCAACCAGAGGCAAGTCAAGGTTTTCTGCAAGCTATGTTTGAGTATCAAAGTATGATAGCAGAGTTAACTGGGATGGATGTCGCTAATGCTTCTCTATATGATGGTGCTACTGCACTTGGAGAAGCAGCTCTTATGTGTGCTCGTATCACTAAAAAAAATAGCTTTATCATCCCTAAGAATATTTCTCATAGTAAAAAATCTATTTTGAATAATTATGTTAAAGGACCAGGAGTTAAGGTTAAAGAAGTTGATTATGATAAAAAAACTGGTAAGATAGACATCAAGAAACTTAGAACTGTTGTTGATGATAACACTATGGGTGTATATATTGAAAACCCGAATTTTTTTGGTGTCTTTGAAGATGATGTAAATGAGATCAACGATGTCGTTAAAGATGCTAATGCCTTGTTTGTAGTTGGCGTTGATCCTATCTCTCTCGGTATAACAAAACCACCAGGTGATTACAACGCTGATGTTGTTATCGGCGAAGGGCGTTGTCTTGGTAACCCTATGGATTACGGTGGATCAAGTCTTGGTATTTTTGCTTGTAAAAAAGAATATCTACGTCAGATACCAGGTAGGGTAGTTGGTTTAACAAAAGATAAGGATGGTAAACGTGCTTTTTGTATGGCTCTTCAGACACGTGAGCAACATATACGCCGTGGACGAGCTACTAGTAATATTTGCACAAATGAGGGTTTAAACGCGTTAGCAGCAGCTGTTTTTCTTTCATGGCTTGGTGGCATTGGTTTAGAAAACCTTAGCAGGATTAACTTTGAAAAAGGACAGAAACTAGCTGAGGAAATAGAATCTATCAATGGTTTTGAAAAATTGTTCTCAGGTGTCCACTTTAACGAGTTCGTTGTTAAATGCCCTATTGATCCAGTTAAAATTAATCAAAAGCTTTTGAAGAGAAACATACAAGGTGGTCTAGTCTTAGGTGAACAGTTCCCTCATCTTAGAAACTGTATGCTTTTTGGCGTCACTGAGCTTCATTCTGATGAGGATATCAAACGATTAGTATCAGCATTGAAGGAGGTGACTTGAAACATTGTATCATTCAGCTGTATATGATGAACCATTACTCAACGAGTTTACAGAAGTTAAAAAAGAAAAAACCCTCCGGATTGAAGGTATTCCTAAATCCTTACAGAGGATAAAAGAGATAGGTATACCAAATCTTGATGAAACCCAGGTTGCCCGTCATTTTCATCATCTAAGTCAGATGAACTATGGGGTTGATAATGGTATTTACCCTCTTGGTTCTTGTACTATGAAATACAACCCTAAACTTTGTGAACAGATTGCTTCGTGGGATAAGTTTGCTAATACACACCCATATCAAGATATCAGTACTGTTCAGGGTAACTTACAGATCATGTTTGAACTTGAACGTATGTTGTGTGAACTTACAGGTATGGATTATTTCTGTCTGCAACCAGCTGCTGGTGCCCATGGTGAACTCCTTGGCATGCTGTTGACAAGAGCGTATCATGAACATAGAAAAGATTTTGAGAGAAACGAGGTGATTCTACCTGATACGGCTCATGGAACTAATCCTGCTAGTGCAACTATGGCGGGTTTCAAATTAATTGAAATACCATCAAACAAGGATGGCACTGTTGATCTTGATATACTTGAAAAAACTCTTTCTGATAAAACGGCTTGTTTCATGCTTACTAACCCTAACACACTAGGTATTTTTGAGTCGGATATACTTGAGATTTCGAAAATGGTTCACAAAGCTGGTGCACTCTTGTATTATGATGGCGCTAATATGAATGCAATCATGGGAAAAGCACGACCTGGCGACATGGGTTTTGACATACTTCATCTTAATTTGCATAAAACTTTTTCTACACCCCACGGAGGAGGAGGACCGGGATCTGGACCTGTCGGTGTGAAAATTAAACTGGAACGGTTTTTACCAGTTCCTCGTATCGGTAGAACACGTGAAGGAGTTTATATTTTTGATGATGCACCAGAATCTATCGGGAAAATCAAAGATTTTTATGGCAATTTTTCAGTACTTCTTAAAGCCTATATCTATATCCTTATGATGGGAGATGAAGGGCTTAGAGAAGCATCTGAGGTAGCTGTTTTGAATTCTAACTATATGAAAAAGAAAATCCTGGATAGTAAAAAGTATGATATGCCTTATAAGCAGCTTCGTAAACATGAGTTTGTAATCAGCTGTGAAAGACTAAAACAAGAGAAACAAGTAACAGCTAAAGACGTTGCAAAAAGACTTCTTGATCATGGTTTACATCCACCAACTATTTATTTCCCACTAATAGTTAAAGAAGCACTTATGATTGAACCAACTGAAACAGAGTCGAAAAAAGACCTTGACAAATATGTTGAAACATTAGTTAAAATAGCAGATGAAAAACCAGAGACACTAAGGAATGCACCAAGTAATACACCTGTTAAACGTGTGGATGAAGTTACTGCTACAAAAAACCCTGTTCTTACTTGGAAAATGATGAGTTAAATATCTTCTTTATTTTCTTCTTCTATTAGTGTTATTAGTATTCCAAGGATTCCTGCAAGGACTAATACTATCGTTATAGAATATATGCCGATGTCGTACCATACGCCGTATCTACTCCCCCAGTATATGTAATGGCTTATACCTGCTAATAAGAGTAATATAGATAAAACTGTGTATAGGTTAAATTTTTTTAAGTTGATTTTAAACATGTTCTTTTAACCCCTTTCATCTTTTTTTTCAAACAAATTTTTCTTTTATATTATTGGTATGGGGGCACTGGGATTTGAACCCAGATCGGCGGGTCTCTTCTTAGGTCATCGCTCCAGTTATTCATCATTATGTCAGATGACCCTCTTGTAATCATACCTAACTGGAGCCCACAATGATGCCGGGTTACACCATGCCCCCAGTTAAGGTTTAATCGGTTTTTTTTTCTTTATTTTCTTCTACTTCTTTTTTCACGTCGCATTCTTTTTTTCCGCCATTTCCATCGCATTTTATGTCTTTTTTTCCAGGCTCTTGAACTCCGTTTCATTTTTTAATATCCCATATAGCTGTTATAGTTTGCCCTAAACAAATTCCTGTATTTAATGATTTAGGAAAATTTCCAAGTTTAATGTTTTATACTAACTAACAATTGTGTTTAAAAAATATAAAACACTTAGTGATAGTAAAATCGTTGAAAAATAAATTGATAGAAAGGTAATTAAATGAATTTTTAGATAACCCTTGTTTGATTATGTAATATGGGTCTCTATCCGAATTCTTATGTTCTTGGTGAAATATTACGTGCTCTTTATCACGTAGCTGGTAGACGAACTACTTATGGTTTCGCTGCAAAGGTTATTGGTTCGATAGTTAAAACTTTGGAGCCGAGATATGATTTTCTTAAATATGTAAGTGTTAATGATAAAGGTGAGGTTACAGAAGACGAGGCTATTGTTATTTCACCTGAGGTTGATTCTATAGATAGTGAAAGGGTTGGTAAAGCTATTGAGGCTATTGTTAGAATAGTTTATATGGATATTATTGGTAAAGCTGGTTTGTTTTTTATTGCTGAGTTGAAAAGACGTGCTGGTGACGCGCTTATATCTGATTTACATAATTTTGGTGTAGATCTTGCTGCTCTTCAAATCGAGCAACATTATCTTTATAGGAGCAGGGAACGTAAGAAAAAGAAAGCTCGGGGTAAACCTTATGGTGATGTGAGTCTACTGGGTTATACTTGGAAGAATGTGGCTTCTTGGGAGTATGATCCTGCTCGTAAAATGTGTATCCTTTATAATAAAGATGGAGAGGTTTTAGATAATTTACATTTGGAGACTATTATTGAGAACTATGTTAAAAACTTGTCAGAGACCTTAGAAGAAATACCTGAAGAGTTGGAAGAAGAGTTTAATATAACTGATAAAGAACTGCAGTTGTTAGAGATGCTTCATAAACGTGATATGGACGCTGAAACAGCTATGACTTTGTTGCATATTAATAAGAACGAGTTTGATTTAATGGTGAAAAGACTGCTAGAGAATGAGTTACTTCAGTATACTTCTTATAATATTATTGAGCTTACTGAGTTGGGTATAAGTTATATTACTAAGAAAACTGAGAAGGAAGAAGCGTTGAAAGAAGGATAAAAAAAAGAAAAAACTCTTGTTTTTTTAGTCGATCCATACATATTTACATCTAGTGCAATACCATCCTTTTGAAATCCATTTTTGTTTACCATGTTTAGGGTTTATATGCCTGTATAGTCTGACTAAACCTAGATTGCATTTTGGACATTTTTTATTGAAATTTTCGTTGTAGGGTTCTCCACCCATTTTATACATGAGTGTATCAGCTACTACATTGTATGTGTATCCGCATTTTGTACAATACCAAGCAATGGGTATCCATGTTCTTCTTCCGTTGAAGCTTTTGTTTTGATATAGTTTAACAGCTTTTGAACCACATTCTGGGCATTTTTTCTTAATTTTAACCACCCCGTTTTTTTTTAGTTTTAGGGTACAAATTTTTTTTTAATTTTCACAATTGTTCTAATTAAATATTCTTCTTTTTTTTCTTTAAGAAGATGAATCAAGTACCATTTTATGGAGATACGGGAGTTTTATGTAGAAAGTACTACCTTTCCCAAGTTTACTTTCTACCCATATTTCACCATCGTGTTTTTTCACTATTTCTTTGCAGATAAACAAACCTAGACCTGTTCCTTCGTTTTTACGGTCGTCACCAGTATAAGCTTGGTAAAACTTTGTAAATATTTTCTTTAGATCATCTTTTGAAATACCGATACCTGTATCTTTAACAGATATGAGTATGTAGTTGTCTTTTTTCTCAGCTTTTATACTTATGGAACCCTCGTCTGTGAATTTAATAGCATTTACTAATATATTTTTTAATACTTGTGAAAGCCTGTATTTATCACCCATCACGTTAGGTAAATCCCGGGGTATGTCAACTATGAATTTTAGATTCTTGTTTTCTACAGCTGGTTTCATATCTTCAGCTATTTCATCTAAAAGCTCTACGGTGTTGAGTTTCTCCATGTCGAAACGCATGGTATCAGTATCAAGCCTTGACACATCTAGTATATCGTTTACAAGTTTGAGAAGACGTTCAGAGTTTCTAAGGCTGACACGTGCCCATTCTTTGATTTTCTCAGTTGCGTTTTTATCTGATATAATGAGATCAAGATATCCTTTTATAGGTGTCACAGGTGATTTAAGCTCATGAGCTGCTATGTTCATAAACTCTGTTTTAAGACGTTCAGATTTTTTAAGTTCATCCTCTATACGTCTACGTTCAGTGATATCACGTATTGTACAAACTACACCAGCGAATTCTTCGTCTTTCTTAAAAGGTGCCATATTAACCTCAATAGGTATAACATCACTATTAGCATCTACAAGTTCTAACTCCACGTTTTCAATTTTTTCACCTGTCCGTCTAACATCAATGAAAACCTGTTGGAAAAAGTATACAGAATCCTCAGACAAGTAATCCCGGAAGAGAGTCGCTAAAATCTTACTTTTACGTCTCTTACACATTTTTTCAAAAGCAGGGTTTACATATGTTAAACGACCTAACGGGTCAATAGTTATAACACCATCAGCAGAGGTTTCAGCTAATACTCTATATTTCTCCTCTAGTTTCACAAGTTCTTCCCATGCTTTCTGCCGATAAGTGATATCTCTACCTCTAACAAGAACACCAGATACCTTTTTTTCATCCCTGATACAATCTACAGAAAACGAAAACCTATATCTATTACCATCAGATGTTTTAACCTCAGTCTCATACTCCGGTACTTCAACCCCCTGACTTGCATAGTTTATCGCATCGATATGTTTCTCTAGATCCTCTTTTGAAAACAATTTTTTTAATGCATCAAAAAAAGGTTTCCCAACTACGTCTTCTTTTTTCAAACCACCTAGAGAAAGAGCAGCTCTATTTATATCAAGGATAACATTTTTTTCAAGATATAATAAAAAATCACCTGTTGAATCAAAAATGTTTCTAAATCTTCTTTCAGATTCAAGAAGTTCCTGCTCCATCTCCTCCTTTTTCTTCTTCTCTCTTAAATCCCTTATTATTACAAGGTCACCAATGATTTCATTACCCTCCAACAGAGCATTAGCATTTATTTCAACAGGTATCCTCTCACCTTTTTTTGTCAATACTTCAACTTCATAAGAAGGAACATCGACACCATTCATTCTTTTCATAAAACTATCAGCGACTCTGCTAAGACTCTCTGGGGTGAGAATCTTTATTTCATCAAATCTTTTACCGATTAAATCCTTGCGGGTATATCCTAGTATTTTTGTAACCTGTTTATTCACCTCCACAAAACGTCCTTCTCTGTCAAGTATAAGTATAGGATCTATCGCTGTTTCAAACAAGTTTCTATACTTATTCTCTGATTTTATAACCTCTGTTACATCACGGTTTATACCAATAATACCAACTATTTCACCCTCCTGGTTATACCGTGGTATTTTAGTAACAGAAACCCAATGTTCTACACCATCTCTATCAGTCATTTTCTCAATACTATTAACAATAGGTTTACCTGTTTCCATAACTTTTTTATCCTGTTTAAGACTCTTTTCAGCTTCATCTTTTAACAGGAAATCAAAATCTGTTTTACCAATCATATCACTTGGTTCAACATTGAAACGAGCAGCCTTTGCCCTGTTAACCATGACAAATCTACAATCTCTGTCTTTAAAATAAATATAATCTGGGATGTTCTCCATAAGTGATTGAAATAAACCCTGGCTAAAAGCTAGTTTATCCTCAATTTTTTTCTGCTCTGTTATATCCTTAATAACACCGATAGAACCAATAACTTTACCTTCATGGTTTTTCAAAACACTAATAGACACATCAACATCAAGTAACTCACCGTTTTTCTTTATAATCTTAGTCTCAAGATGATGCTGCATACCTTTATCACGTATACGTTCACCTCGTATTTTCTTCCATTCCTCAGGCGGGTAAAGCATCGAAACAGGTTTACCACGTAAATCTTTTTCACTCATACCTAAAAGAGTCTCAGTATACTTATTCCAAGAAACAATACGTTCATGTTCATCAGTAAGCATTATAGCCACAGCGCTATTCTCAAAAATTGTTTTGTATTTTTCTTCTGTATTAACCAATCGTCTCTCCATATCTTTCAACATTGAATTATCTTTGAAAATCCCAACTGAACCTACTGTTTTACCACCATGCCCTTTTAGCACACATAATGAGAGTTCTACATCAAAAGGTTCACCGTTTTTTCTAACCATCTTTGTTTCCATCTTATATTTTATTCCTTTCTGCCTAATGTTCTCCCCGCGTATCCTATTCCATTCCTCCGGTGGGTAAAGAGTTCTAACGTTCCTGAGAAACAAGTCTTTTTCATTCATCTGCAAAAGCTCTTCAGCGTATTTATTCCAAGAAACAATACGTTCTTTTTCATCAGCAATTGTTATACCGACAAAATAGTTTTCAAAAATAGGTAAATACTTCTCTTTTATCTTCCCTAGTTTGATTTTACTATAATCCAGGTTTTCATCGTTAAGAATATTTTTTTCTTCAACTTCTTCTAAATCAAGGTTGTAAAAATAATATATTTTACCTGTTTTGTTTTTTAACTTTCCACGTCGTTCTTCTTCACGGAGTTGTTTCACAATCTCAGGTTCTTTTTTCATACAAAGAAACCCCTTTTAAAAACATTTTTTGTTTTAAAAATTGAAATTAAAAAACTGTTTTTTTCAACATAAAATAAACTATGCTTCTTTACCAGCGTCATCATCTGCATCCCATCTCTTTTTTTGAATGTTAATAATTAAACCTGATAATATATTCTTTCTTGAAAAATAGAATGTATTTTTTACTATATTAAATAATTGTCTAAAATTTTTCTTTTTATCATTCAATTTTTGTAATTTTTTTAAAAAAAACGGACGCGGCGGGATTCGAACCCGCGACTACTGGCTTAGAAGGCCAGTGCCCTATCCAGGCTAGGCCACGCGCCCCCCGTTTTTAATCTGTTTTTTTGGTTGTTTTTTTTGTTTGAAAATTGACTAAGGAATTTTGTGTATTAATTAAAAATTGATAAAACTATTGGGGGATAAAACCGGTTTAAAAAACATACATATAGAGTTTTTTATTCGTATGGTGCAGCCTCACCGATGAGTTCAACATGTGTAAGGATCATACGTCTGCAACAGTAACGTTCTAGCCCAAGATCATCAAGGATTTGTTTAGGTGTCTCTTTAGGTTTTTCACCAGCTTCTACAGCTTTTTTGTACTCATCATAGCGTTTTTTGTATTCCTCATAAAGATCTCCAATGACTTTTCCACATGTAAAACATCTTATAGGGACTATCATAACTAATTACCTCAATTTTATCTATATGACTTCTGCCTCTTTTTACGTGCACCACGCCCAAGAGGTTTTTTAGGTTCTTTCCTCCTTGAATCACTCACAAGGAGGCTTCGATCATAATCCAGATATGTGAGTTTTAAACTAGGGTCACCAGTGTATTCTACTATTCCTTTAGCGATAGCTGTACGAGCTGCATATGCTTGACTCATGAACCCTCCGCCTTTAACGTTGACATCTATGTTAATTTTATCTATATGTGAGCTAGCAAGGTTTATCGGTTCTAGTATCTTCCAACGTGCAACCTCGGGTTCGTATAACTCAACAGGTATTTTATTAATCCTTACAAGACCTGAGCCTTTTTGAACAGTTGCACGGGCGATAGCTGTTTTTCTTTTACCTGCGGTGTTAACAATTTTTTTACTCATATTAGATCTTTGCTCCTAATGCTTTTGAAAGTTCTTCAACGGTTATAAAATCAATAGGTTGTTTCTCTGCTTTCTCAATTTTTTCAAATTTTTCTCTTTTAAATTCTTCTGGTACACCGATGTAACATTTTAGTCTTTTAAAAGCGCTTCTACCATGTGGTGTTTGATAAGGTATCATACCACGTATTGTTCTTTTAACGATCATATCTGGCATACGTGGGAAAAAAGGTCCTTTTCGGTATGTACCAACCTCTCTTCTCTGCATATAACGTTCTTTAACTGCAGCTTTTTTACCAGAGATTATAGCTTTCTCAGAGTTTACAACTACAATTTCTTCACCATTGAGAAGACGTTTAGCAACATTTGTACCGAGTCTACCTAGGACTGCACCATCTGCATCAATTATTGTAACCATAATTTTCATCCCAATATCCTAATGTTTTTTCCATCTGGATTGTTTTTCATGAGTTCTTCAATTGTCATGTATCTACCACCAGCTTTCTTAATTTTTTCTTGTGCCTTTTTAGAGAAAGACCAAGCAGCAATAGATATTTTTTTTGTAAGAACACCATCTGATAATACCTTACCTGGTATAAGAGCAGTTTCTTTTTCACTTGTATATTTACTGATCCGGTCAAGGTTTACCACTGGCCAATTCCGAGATGGTTTTTCTAATCTCAACGCTATATCTTTCCAAATAGGTGCATCGTTTAGATTCGCTTGTTTTTTAAGCTCATGTATTAGTGAGACTAATACAGGGTTTGTTTTTTTATTTTGCTTTGCCATAGGGGGTTTTCTCCAGATATGTGAAAATTAGTGTAAGGGTGTGGTATTTATAAGATTTATGGAAACCAACTACTTTTATACTTTTATATGTCTTTGTTTTTAAATACCCAACAAGCTAAAATCAATGGTGTGAGTAACCAGAGTATCAATGCAATAAGTACATTTGTAGTATTTAAAAATGAGGTATACCCAAAGGTGATAGCTTCTACTTGCTGCATAGCAAGAGAGGGTATATTTAAAGATAATAGAATTTCATATGCATTTATGGGGTTAAAAAAATTCAAAGCGAGGTACCAATCTGGTAAAGTTGCATTCTTTATATCGAACGCATTTATGAAAAATAACAAAGCAACAACGATAAAACGCCATAATATTGTAAACAAAAAGAAAACAAGTATTGCACTACCCATAGCTGTTGATCTTTTTCTAAATAAACATGATAAAAAAATCCCGATACTTAAGAAAACAAGCCCAACAAGTATAGTAGCTCCAATGAATATAAGATATTCCACATAGTTTACATTATGTACATTAAACCCGATTATAATACCTGCAGTACCAAACCCTGTGAGTATTGCAAAAGTAAGTACTATCCCTAACCCAAAAAACTTCCCTAAAATTATCTCTATTCTTTTAGCAGGTAATGAAAGAAGAGAATCCATAGATCCTTTCTCTATTTCTCCGATGATCGCTGAGTAACCGAGTATAAGAGCTATTATCGTTATTAAAAAATTAACAAGACCACCCATTACTGACATCGTGCTGCCGAGATCCTGCCATCCTTCACTATAAATGGAACCAGCGTAGGATGCGAGTAAAGTAAGACTAATGAAAAGGATAGTAATTATTATAATCCATTTATTACGTATGTTATCTATGAATTCTTTTTTTGCAATATTTATGATAATATCTAGCATTAAACCTCCCCGCCAGTGTATCTGATAAATACTTCTTCTAGAGAAGGCTCCTGGGTTTGTAAATTAATTATGTTACCTCCAGCTTTTGCAATAGTAAGTATAACCTTTGCTTTTGTTTCTGAGTCACATACAATGTTAATAGTTTTTTCTTTAACTTCTATCTTATCAATACCCTTTATATCATGGATTGATTTTATAATTTCATCTGATATTTCATCTAATTCAATACTCATCTGAGGTTTCAAATTAAGTTTCTTACTTAGAGCAGTGACAGTATCTTTTGCAACTAAAACACCTTTATTGATAATACCAACTCTGTCACAGATCTCCTGTATCTCACTAAGAATATGTGACGAGATAAAAACAGTTGAACCTTTTTGATTTAATTCTTTGATTTTATTTCTAATCTGTATAACACCTCTTGGATCTAAACCACTGGATGGTTCATCTAAAATCAAAACGAGAGGCCATCCCATGATTGCACGTATCATTCCTAGTCTTTGAACCATTCCCTTTGAAAAAGTCCCAACTTTTTTATTTATAACATCTCCCAAACCAAACTCTTCTAACAACGATAAACATTCTTCTTTTGAAACCTTTTTAATTTTTGCATAAAACAATAAATTCTGTAAAGCAGTTAGATTATCATAAAAAGCTACTTTTTCAGGTAAATATCCGATGTTTTTCTTCGCGTTTTTTTCAGCTTTTCTAATATCGAAATCGTTTATCTTGATTTCACCAGAGTCGATCTTAATCAAACCAAGAATTGATTTAATCGTAGTGGTTTTACCAGCACCATTAGGACCTAGGAAACCAAAGATTTCTCCTTTCTTAACAGTGAAAGAAATATTATCTACCGCTTTTTTACCATTATATATTTTTGTAAGGTCTTTTACTAAAATAACCGAGGTTTCATCAAGATTTCCTTCTATGAGAGACACCTCCTTTTAAAGGTAAAAAAATCTTTTTTTTGTTACACATTTTGGGTGTATCGTATATTTTCATTTTGTTAAAACTCCTTTGTTGAACTATAATTCTTAAATGATTTAAGTGTTTTTACTAAAACACTTGGTTATTTTTGGAAAAAAATAGGTAACTATTAAAACTGTGTAAAAATTTGTTTTTTCTCATGAAAAACCTAGTTTCTATATGTGGGAGTGACACAGGAGATGAAAATTTATCTAATTATGCATTAGATGTTGCTGAGGAAATAGGTAGGTTAATTGCACAAAAAAATGGTGTTATAGTAT
>Ga0164318_10005396_pt1 | contig 12351 bp, 10 predicted proteins | sample GuaBasSedimGuay9_FD_113734 | JGI IMG/M metagenome (GOLD analysis project Ga0164318, IMG submission 113734) | Subseafloor sediment microbial communities from Guaymas Basin, Gulf of California, Mexico - Guay9, Core 4571-4, 0-3 cm | ecosystem: Environmental > Aquatic > Marine > Hydrothermal vents... | reverse complement strand
TGAATGAAAATATCTATACTATAAATGCTGAAAAAAGCAGTTTATTCATAAATCATACGTCTTTAGCACATAGTAATAAAGGAGTTGCAGCATTCTCTTCTTATATTTTCATGAATAATACAACTATTGAAAACAATACATATGGAATTGAAATAGAAAACTCAACTTCAGGAGAATTTTCTTACTCTTCCTTTGAATGGAACGATTACGGCATGCGCCTCTTCAATTCCTCATTCATTTCAATATCAAACTCTTCTTTCTCAAAGAATAGCAATGGCATATACGGAAAAAATTGTAAGAATATTACCGCCATGAATAATACATTCTTCTCAAACAGCAAAGGTATAACAATGGAAAAAAGTCATTTTTGCAAGTTCATTAATCAAAGTGTGGAAGGTAGTAGCAATGGCATGGAATTCATGTGGTGCACCCATTCCATCCTTAGAGATAATGAAATAAAGGAAAACGATTTTGGCTTGGTTCTCTCTCAGTCACCAAATAACATGCTTTATCAAAACCAATTTGCAAATAACATTTATAATTTTGATATGGAGGGTTTGTCAGTCAACGACTTTTATGAGAATATTGATACATCTAATACAATAAATGGAGAACCATTTTATTACTTAGTGAATGAAAGCGATATCATCTTGCAAGAACCAGCCGGGTACATTGCCTTGGTGGGATGCACAAACATTACTTTGATGGATGTTAGTATTTCCAATAATGGCGAAGGAGCCCTTCTTGCGGGGTCAAATGAGGTATCAATAAAAAATTGCTCATTCCAAAATAATATTGAAGGCTCTTTCATTCTTTCCTCAACGAATATTTTATTTGAAAATGCAGATATAAATCACAACCTTAACGATGGCATATTGTTCCAATCATCATCCCATGTTTCCCTCCTTGAATGCAGTATTTATCAAAATGGACAGAGAGGCATAAATATTTACGCCTTAGATGAGATAAGTGGAGATTTTTCCATTTCGGGAAATGAAATAAAAGAAAATTGGCTGGGAATCAATATTGAGAATATAGATGGAAGCGTAATAAAAAATAACACAATAAAAAATAATGAGAGAGGGGGTATCCGCCTCTTCAAAGCAAGCCATACCGTCATTAAAGGCAACAATATCTCTGCAAATGAAGACGGCGTAGATATAACAAACTCCTATGACATCCAATTTTTCAATGATAAATTGTTCGGCAATGAAAACGGAATAAATTTAAAAAGCTCTGAGGCAGAAATACAAAATAGTTCTTTCATGGAATGCAATACTGGCATAACAAGTGATGGATCTATGGAAAACATTGAAAATTCTACTTTCTTTAATAATTCCAAAGGAATGTATGTTTTTAATTCTTCAACGAACATTTCACTTTCTTCATTTATTAACAACGACATAGGATGTGAGTTCATCTCCACTTCTTTCAATATATTCAATTCCACTTTTCATGGTAATGTATACGGAATTTTATCATCTTATTGTACAGGCACAATTTACTCTTCCGAAAACATATATGATAATGAATATGCGATAATGCTAAATCATTCCCAAAATGTAAATATTTTTTCATGCTACCTATTTAACAATACTTTTGGATTTTATATCATAAATTCCTCTCATAGCGAGATAAACAACTGCTCTATTTTTAATAGCACCAATGGCATGGTGATTATAAATTCAACAATGAATAACATATCAAAATGTCTGATTCATCATAATTATTATGGGGCAAAGGTAAAGGGTGATGAAAACATCTTTTTCAATAATTCTTTCTGGAGAAATGAATATGGTATGTGGATTGAAGGAGAGCACAATTTCATTTACCACAATAATTTTGCTTATAATCACAAAAATGCATATGATAATGCAAATAATACATGGGATAATGGATATCCTTCGGGTGGCAATTACTGGAGTGACTATGCTGGCATAGATAAATTCAATGGTCCGAGTCAAAATATTTCTGGAAGCGATGGGATAGGAGATATGCCGTATAAGGTGGGAAAGAGCGAAGATAGATATCCATTGATGGAACTGTATGAAGGGGCTGCGAGTATTCCAAATAGCCCTCCAATTCCCTCCTTTACATACTATCCACAAAAACCATTTTCATTGGAATATGTAATATTCACAGATACTTCTACAGACCCAAATGGAAAGATGGATATTGTTTCATGGCACTGGGATTTTGGAGATGGAAATACGAGCGATGACCAAAATCCAAAACATGCTTATTCACATAGCGGGATATACAACGTTACCCTCACCATCACCGATAGTTATGGAGAGGAAGGAAATATAACGGCAACAATTGAAGTAAAAAATATTCCTCCAGTTGCCAACTTCTCATGGTCTCCTTTCTCACCAAATGCTAAAGAAAGTATTCAATTTACAGATGCATCTACTGATGCAGATGGAAGCATTGTCAACTACACTTGGGATTTTGGAGATGGAAGTAGTTACAGTAAAGACAAAAATCCAAGCCATACATATTATGATAATGGCGTTTATACGGTAAAACTTACTGTTACAGACAACAATGGAGCAACGTCAGTAAAGGTAGCAGAGGTTACTGTAAAAAATGTTCCTCCAACTGCTGAATTTTTCTTTATTCCAGAGAAGCCATCTGTAGGTGAGAAAATAAACTTCACAGATGTTTCCAGTGATACCGATGGAAACATCGTTTCATGGCACTGGGATTTTGGAGATGGGAGCGCTTCCAATGAGCAACATCCTGTTCACTCCTATGAAAAGGGAGGAAAGTATAAGGTAACGCTTACTGTCAAAGACGATGATGGGGATGAGGCAAAGATAACTAAGACAATAGAAATTAAGGCAAAGAGCACGCCCGGCTTCGAGATAATTTTCGTTCTTTTGAGCATTCTCCTCATAGTAACAAGAAGGAAGATAACATTTAATAAGTAGTTCTATTTTTCATGTGAGCAAGCGCAGAAAGGTGAAAAAATGAAGAAATTAGATGAAATAAAAAAGCGTTTGGAAGAAATTGAAGAAGCTATTCGATATAACGAAGCACTGCTTGAAGAGATATATGAAACGCAAGATGCTCTTTTCCCCATATTTGCTGATTTGGTCAAGCTCATAAGCAGAATATATACTGAAATAGGTATAAAAGATGATGAATTGAAGGGATGTATAACTAGATTGAGGGAAACATTTATTGATGATGAGGATGAAATACTCCACAAATATTTTGGAGGGGAAGAAGGGAAAAAAGACAATAGTATAGCGTATACATAGCATGGGTATTGAGAAGGAGGAATATATAAAAAAAATAGCAAAGGAGATTTTATACGGCATAAAAAATGGGAAAATTACAAGCAAAGAAGATATCCATCGGATTAAAAAATATTTTGGGAAGAAATATTGTCTATCCAGACTCCCCACAAATTCCGAAATACTCTCCCATATAAAAACAAAGGACGAGAGGGTAATAAAACTATTGAGGAAAAAGCCTGTTAGAACCATTTCTGGAGTTGCAGTTGTTGCTGTCATGTCCTCTCCATATCCGTGCCCGCATGGGCGATGTCTTCCCTGCCCCGGTGGACCGCCTTTTTCGTCACAGAGCTATACAGGAAAGGAGCCGGCAGCAATGAGGGCGATTATGCATGGCTACGACCCCTTCACGCAGACAAAGAAAAGGATTGAGCAGTTGCAAGCCATAGGACATTCAGTTGATAAAGTAGAAATGATAGTTATGGGAGGAACATTTACTTCCAGAGATTTTTTTTATCAGGAATGGTTTGTAAAGCGCTGTTATGATGCTCTTAATGGTGAAGATAGTGAATCATTACAGAAGGCAATGGAAAAAAATGAAAAAGCAAGGCATCGATGTATTGGTCTAACTATAGAGACTAGACCTGACTGGTGCAGGCTCAGCCATGTAGATAAAATTCTTTCATTTGGAGCGACAAGGGTGGAACTGGGAGTGCAAATTTTGGATGACCGCGTGCTGTATGCCATTCAAAGGGGTCATGGTGTAAGTGATATAGCGGATGCAACGCGGATATGTAAGGATGCTGGATTGAAAGTTTGCTACCATATCATGCCAGGATTGCCTCATTCCACAATAAAAAATGATATGGACTCTTTTAAGATGATTTTTAGTGATGAGCGATTCAAGCCAGATATGATAAAAATATATCCCACCTTGGTTGTCAAACCTTCTTTGTTGCACGAGGAATGGAAAAAAGGGAAATATGCTCCTTTGTCATCGGAAGAGGCAATATCTCTCATTGCAGAGATGAAGAAATATGTTCCACCATGGGTTCGCATTCAGAGGATAGAGAGAGACATACCTGCTCCATTGATAGAAGGAGGGATAAAAAAAAGCAATCTCCGTCAGCTGGTATTAAAAAAAATGAAGGAAAATGGATGGAGATGCAGATGTATAAGATGCAGGGAAGTTGGTCATCGCTCCTATAAGGATAAAATATTTCCAGAGAAAGTAGAATTGGTTAAAAGAAAATATAAAGCAAGTGGTGGAAAAGAAATTTTTATTTCAATGGAAGATAAGAAGAACGACATCCTTATTGGATATTTAAGGCTTCGCTTCCCCTTCGCCTCTCACCGTGCTGAGATAGGCAAAAAAGATGGCATTATCAGAGAGCTAAAGGTGAGCGGTATTTCCCTCCCTTTAAAAAAGGAGCCAGGTGAGGAATGGCAGCACCGTGGCTATGGAAAAAAGTTAATTGAGGAGGCAGAAAAAATTGCAGAAAAGGAGGGATGTGAAAAATTGTTGGTTTTAAGTGGAGTAGGTGTAAAAGAATATTACCGTAGCTTAGGATACAAGAAGGATGGAGTATATATGAGCAAGCAGCTATGCTAGGAAAAGAGGGTAAGGTAAGGTCCTATAAGGTAGGTTGCTGCTGCTATTACATAGAAGCTTGCAAGAGTTAAATAAAAGGATGCCCATAAATCATTATTTTCTAAAGAAGTGAGTGTTATTCTCCTTTTCACCATTCTATAAAACATCCATATGGTTGGGATCAATAAAAGAAAGAGAGTGACCATTTTTGATGGAAGTAAACCAAATTTTATGTAAACAGCAAGAAGGAAGAACGCTAGAAGAGACAGCATTCCAATTATCTTTGTTAGTGTTTTGAAGTTATGATAGACTGCGGGGGTTATTATCCCATACTTTTTGTCTCCCTCCACATCATTCAAATCTTTTGTGTTCTGCCATGCAAGTACCCACAAAGCCATAATGCTTCCCAAAAGCCAAGGAGCAGAGTCAAAAGGATTGCCAAAGATGCTCCATGCAGCTGGAAGGGGCATGAGACCACGGCAGACAGCAAGGGATGCTGTATTCATCCAAAGGCGCTTTTTCAATCTAAAAGGTTCAATATTATATATTGTTCCAAAGAAGAGGAAAAAGATGATAAAGATTCCGTATGGTGTGCTGATTGAAAAACTTGCTAAAATAGAAAATATTGCAAGAGTCCATGCAGCAAGCTCTGCTTTTTCAATACTTATCCTTCCACTTGGTATTGGACGATAGTCTTTATTATTTGCAATATCTATTTCAACATCCTCCACCTGGTTTAAAATCTGTCCCACTCCTTGTGCTGCAGCCAGAGCAAGGGATGCAAATATGATGATATGCAAGTGGGAAAGGAAAGAAGAAAGGTTTCCATAGGCAGAGAGTTGAATGATGACACCAAAGAATACTGCAATAAATGGTGCAACGAGAGTAAAAGGTCTCACCAGTTGTAGCCATGCCTTCAATTGCCCACCCATTAAAAACTAAATACAAATTCCCTTAATAAACTTTTGGAAGAGAAAAAAGGGTTAGAGGAGGCTTATCCCAGCTGTAAGTACACAATACCCCATCATGAATTGGGTATTTGGAATGCCCAGCCCTATTTTGCCGAAGTCAATGTAGATGCCTGTAAATCCCCATATGATAAAAGCTTGTGGACCAACCAAGTCCCAATACTCTATCCTTGGTGGGAGTAAATTAACACTGAGGGAGCCTGTGTAGCCGAGAAGATAAAAGGTAAATATTGGTCGTAGCATCACTCCAAGGAAAGCCTCTCCTGGGTAAAGAGGTATCCATGAGCATCCACTTCCGATGCTAACTACAGGTGTGAGGAAATCAAAGCCATGGGATGGACCAAAAAACCAGCTAAATGGCCAACATAACAAGCTGTTTATATTAAATTTGTAGTCTTCTGGCAATATTCCCAGTTCTTTCATCATATTTATGGTATTTTCTATAATCTTCTTTGCCCACTCTCTTTCTTGATCTGAGGAACTATTATCATAAAACACCTTGAATGCTTGTGCTGCTTCATTGCATTCATTGGACAACTTACTAGCATCTTTAACAGAAATTGCTTTCTCTACATGCAGAGTTTTTCCAGTTGGTTTTAATATGGCACAATTTACAGATACCGTTTCCTCTACATTATTTGAGGAAACTGATGCAATGGTGGGCATCAATAAAAGAGATACTATCCCGAAAGCCAAAATAAATTTCATTCCTTTTGCCGTCATAACATAATCACCTTGATATAGTAATGGGAGGAGTATATTTATTTATTTCGCTTGTGTTCACTTTTCGAATAAAAATTTTTCCATGTCATCGAGCATCATTGATTTCTTTTCCATATCCATTTTCTTCATTTTTAATATATCTTTGACATATTTTAAGTAATGGAAATTTAAATTTTTCGGATACACTACATCCATCAAAACCAGATTTTCTGGTGGGGCAATTCCAAAATTTGTTTTTTTTCTTCCGGCTAAAGCATCTTTTATCTCATCAATTGGTGTCCCTTCTCCTGCTTTTTCAATAGCAGATACTATTCTCCTCACCTGATGCCATAGGAATGTTTTTGCAGTAAAATCTACTTTAATAATTTTGCCATCGTGAATAACTATATCATCTATTTTCCTTATAGGATTCTTATTTTCTATCTTTGCAAAATTGGAAAAATCATGCTCTCCAATGAAAAGCTCTGCTACTTCCCTCACTTTTTTGATATCCAAGCCATTATTGACAAGGTAATACCTGTACTTCCTTTGCTTCGCATACCTAGGATGAAAATTTTTTTCAACGCTTGCATATCCAATTATCCATATGTTTTTAAATAAATGGCATAAGGCATTGATGATGGAATCTTTTTTCATTGAAGTGTTGAATGCAATCACATTTCCCCATGCACTCACTCCCTTATCTGTTCTAGATGCAACATGCAGTTTAGCTTCCTCAACGCTTTCTATTGCCTTTATTTCCAATAGGGCGTCAATAATTTCCCCTTCGATGGTTTTAACATTTGGCTGGCGCGCATATCCATGATATGCCCTTCCATCATAGGCTATTTTGAGAGCGAGGCGCATGCATAATAATCATCTTTTTATTTAATTTGTTTATTCATTTCCATGAAAGAAAAATTTATTGAAATGATATGTTGCCCAAAATGCCATGGGGATTTGCATCTGGAAGTTAAAAAAAAGGAAGGGGATGAAATTTTGGAAGGCACTTTTATATGCAATTCTTGCAATCTTGTTTACCCAATAAAGGAAGGCGTTCCATATATGCTTTTTGAGGAATGATTTGAGCAATATATAAGGAAAATATATAAGGTAAGAGTCATTCTCTTTTTGCATGGGGGATAAGAAAATTGTTCTCGTAATTGACGATGAAGAAACGATGCAGGATTTGATTAGAAGAAATCTCTCCCGTTCTCGCATTCCCATTCTTGTTTATAGTGCTTTGACAGGAGAGGAAGGTGTGGAAAAATATCGTGTACTCATGGAAAAAGGGAAAAAACCAGACCTCGTCATCATGGATTTAAATCTAACCCAATGGGGAAGCGGGAAAATAGATGGCGTAGAGGCAACCCGTCAAATTATGAATATGGATCCAGATGCAGAAATTTATGGTTATACTGCATGGTTTGCAACAGCTTGGGCAAAAAGTTTGGAGGAAGCTGGAGCGAAAAAAATTATAGAGAGAACAGTCCTTCCCTCAGAATTCAGAAAAATGGTTGAAGAGATTTTGAGTAGCTAACTATAAATAAATTTTTAAGTGCACCAGGGATATACTTAAGAAAATGGTTATAAAGTGTCCTATATGTGATGAAGAGAATCCAGATGATGCAGAAGAGTGCAAAGCATGTGGTGCCCCTTTGAAGGAGTCAATTCCTAAAAAAAGGGAAGTGAAATCTGGAAAAATTTTCCTTGTAATATTTGTAGCCATTATTGTAATAATATTGGCAATCATTGTTGCCCCTATTGTTTACAAAGACATATCCAGCAGTCCGAATAAGCCAGATAAAGATGGTGATGATATTCCTGACAATTGGGAGAAAGAAAATAATTTAAACCCTAATGATCCAACTGATGCTAATGAAGACCCAGATGGCGATGGATTGACCAATCTCAAGGAATATCAGGAGGGAACCGATCCACACAATCCAGATACAGATGGTGATGGCATCAAGGATGGCTGGGATCTTATTCCAAAGCATGACGCTGGAATAGAAGTAACAATAACCAAGGTGAGGGTAAAAGATTTTGTTGATGGTGTATGGCCTTTCTATAAAGATACAGGGCAAATATTTTTTAGGATTTATGTGGATAATGAGCTTATAGGAGAACTGCCAACAACTGGTCCACAGGAATTGGAGATAGATAAAGATTATAAGGTAAATTGGAGTGTCCGATGCAATATTTCTGATGATGAGCCTTATCATAATATCAGGATAGAGATGTATGACAAGGATGCAATAGGGGAGGAGATGCTGGATATAAATGGAGCAGATCCCTCTAAGGACAGTAGTGGCTACTACCTTGAAATAAAAAATTACTACATAGGAGATGATATAGGGCATTCCATGCAATGGAATGATCCACGTTTGCCATCATCCGATGGAAGTGATGATGGTAACAGTGGGTTAAAAGATGATAAAGATGGAAGGATAGAATATAAAATCACAACAATAGATATTTTTGCTTAACTACTTTTTAAAATATTCATTCAAAATTTTTTCTGGTTGTTGCTTTGTAAATAATGAAACGAAAATCATAACAATGGTTGTAAACAAAAAGGCGATTATCCCTGGAAGAAAGCCATATGTTGGTAATGGAATGTATTTATATAAAAATACCATGCTTTCCCCAAAAACTATTCCTGCAATGCAACCCCATTTTGTCACTCTCTTCCAGTATAAAATTGCGAGGGTTATAGGGGATAAAACAATGAGTCCTGAAAATGTTGTATTTACCAATGTACCCATTATTCCCACCGTTGGGTCGTAACTAAAAATAACGAAAAAAATGGTGAATAAAGAAAGCAGGAGCACCATTATTCTTGTAGCTATTACTTTTTTTCTTTTTATTAAGGGAATATCGTGAGAAATCATAGAGGAAATGGAAAGCAATTGAGAATCCGCGGTTGACATTAGAGCTGCCAAGGCGCCAAGCATCACAAACCCAAATACTGGATAGGGAGCGAAATTCTTTACCATTAATGGTAAGACTGTGTCTTCATTTCCTGAAATTTCTATGGGTGCCGCATTTGCCCATATTCCAATTATAACAGGAAAGAAAAAAAGGAGGGAAACGATGATAGGATAAAATATCATCGAAACCTGCAAGGATTTTTCACTCTTTGCAGTGTAAAATCTACTAAAAATTTGGGGAAACATTGGATCACAAAAAATCCATAATAGCATGAAGGAAAGCCATATTTGAGGAGTGAAGAATCCATTGCCTGGACGTGAAAATAACGAGGGATTTGCTTCATATGCATTTTTTGTTGCAACCTCAAAGCCACCTAGCCCATGGGCAACAAATATGAAAGCAAGCACCATGGCAACAATCATTATAACTCCCTGTAAAACATCTGTCCACCCAGATGCTTTCATTCCTCCTGCCATGACATAAAAAGTAATGATGATGGTTACTAAAATTGCGCCAAATTTCATACTTATTCTTGGAAAAATGTATTGAATTATGTATCCTGCTCCAATTGCCTGTATCGCAAGGTAGGGAATGGTGAAAGCAACCATTACAAGCATAAAAAGCATGCGAAGGGATGGAGAAGAAAATCTGTCCCCAATAAGTTCTGCTGGTGTAAGATATCTCCTTTTTCTTCCTAAAATCCATACCTTTCTGCCTATGACGTAAAACATGATTGCCATCATGCCTGTCCCAAAAGCCATTATTCCGTATTGTCCAAATCCGCTTGTGTATGCCTTACCAGCAAATCCTAGAAATGTAAAAGCAGAAAAATTTGTAGCAGCTATGGTAAAGAATAAAATGATGGGACCAAAACTTCTATTGGCAAGGAAATAATCCTCTGGTGTTTTACCAGTTTTTTTGTTGGCATATATCCCAATTAAAAGCAAGAGTAAAAAATAAATGAAGAGGGCTATAATCATCATTCTATCTTCCAGCAAGTTTTTGAAAATATGGTGAACAATAAGGATAGGGAAAGCGTTAACAGCATAATATACCATACCCAAAAAGGCACTGAAAATAAGAAAGGTTTATCCTTTCCCCAGTTCCAAAAGTCCAAGGACAGAATAAAGATAAATGAAAAAATCCCTGTCCAAAGCAAGCATCTTTTTTTAGAAATAAAAGATTTCATCAAAGATGAATGAAAAAACCATTTTTAGACTTATCTTATACAATTTTTGCTTCCAGGCAACACATCCACATCATTTCAAAAACAATTGCAAGAAGGGCGGGAAATGCTGCCCTTGCTGAAAAAAGGGATGAGGCAAGAATCATCGCCAGTCCATCATTTTTGAAGGAGGCAAAAAGAGAGTATGAAATAATCCTACTTTCTCTTACTTTCAATTTTTTCCCGATGAATTTCACAATGCTCCCACTCCCAAATGTTCTTATAAACAATGCAACGGAGAGGGGCAGCAAAATCTCCCACTCTTTGAATAAAAATTCTCTATTACTTCCTATCATTGCAAATACAACAATGAAAAAGCAAAAATTGGAGATGAGAGAGGTATCAAATTTAATTTTTATAAATCTTGAAATGAGGAGAGGGAGAAGTATGAGGAGAAAGGTTGTCTGGAGTAAGCCAAATATATCAATCTCTTTTGAAAGAAATATGAAGATGAATAAAGGAGTTAAAAAAAGAGAGGAAATGTAAAGGAGAAGTATGGAGAAAAGAGAAAAAGTTGTATCACCTCTCAATATTTTTGTCAAAGGAACAATAGCAATTGCCGGAGGAACTGCAGCCATAACAACAAACCCCTCCCATAATTCTTTTTGATCAAAAAAGAAAAAGCCTAATAAAAGAGTGAGGAATGATAAAAATCCGAAATTGATGAGAAAGGCATAAAAAAATCCTTTCTTTTCCTCCCTTATATCAACATTTTTTAGAGATACGCTGGTCATAGATACTATCATGGCAATTAGGAGAGCAACCGTTGCTATTTCATTTGAATATACAGGAAATCCTCCTGTGATTGCTCCTAAAACGATGGCAAGAATGACCATGAAGGAAAAACTTGAAACAATTTTTTGAATCACGGATGAAAAATCATTTTTTATATATACGTCCTTCGATGGGGTTAAGTATTATTTTTAGTTTAATATTAATGCTCATTAAAAATTTTAATTCGCTTGTCTCCAATGCTCCCTTTCATTTGAAGAATGCTAGAGAGGATGCATTGATAATGCTGGAGAATGCTCTTCAGCGAGTAAACGGATTTAATGCTGTATACTCATTCATATCCCTAGATGATTCTATTTTTAAGGTGGGGAAAGAAAAATTTTCTTTAGAATTGTTCGATGACATATATCTTCTTGGATTTGGTAAGGCAAGTGTTGCTATGGCAAAAGCAGTAAAAGAAATTCTGCCGATAAAGGAAGGATGCATTATAACTAATGAAAAGCAAAAAGTGCATGGCATTACAGTCTATAATGCTTCCCATCCTCTGCCAGAGGAAAAGAATGTTTATGCAACAGAAAAATTGCTGAGAATAGCTGAAAAAGCGAAAAAAAATGACCTCGTTATACTCCTCATTTCTGGAGGTGGCTCATCCTTTTTGTGCAAGCCTCGCATCTCCTTAAGCAGTTTAAGAAAAGTTACAGAAATGCTCATGAATGCTGGATGCAATATAGAGGAGTTGAATACAGTTAGAAAGCATCTTTCTTTTGTAAAAGGAGGACAGTTAGCGAAAAAAATAAAGGCAACAATCATTGCTTTAATAATTTCTGATGTAATTGGAGATAAATTGGAATTTGTTGCATCTGGTCCTGTTGTTAAGGATACAACTACATACAGCGATGCCCAAAACATCCTTAAAAAATATAACATATGGGGAAAAATAAAGGAAGTTGATGAAAT
>Ga0164318_10005395_pt1 | contig 12353 bp, 13 predicted proteins | sample GuaBasSedimGuay9_FD_113734 | JGI IMG/M metagenome (GOLD analysis project Ga0164318, IMG submission 113734) | Subseafloor sediment microbial communities from Guaymas Basin, Gulf of California, Mexico - Guay9, Core 4571-4, 0-3 cm | ecosystem: Environmental > Aquatic > Marine > Hydrothermal vents... | reverse complement strand
TTTCAAAAGAGCAATTCTCTATGAAGAAGCCCATCTGGAAACAGTATGATATTATTGCCATAGACGAAGAGCTATTGAGTCCCAAGGTTGTGGAAAATATCAAAGTCCTGAAGACAAAAAAAGAGCTCAAGGTAGTTGGACTGAATTCTTTGCTGAGAACTAAAAAAAGCACCCCATATGGAGATGTGATAGATATGCAACTCATAAAGCCACTTAATCAAGGTAGAGTTTTTGATTTGATTGTGGATCTTTATCGTATTGACATAAATCAGGCGCAGATAGAAACAGAGAGTGAAGTAGAGAGTGAAGATTCCAAAGCAGAGACAAAAACAATACAAATATATAAAGAGCCTATTCCTGAGGCAAAAAATATCTCGCGAGAACAATTTGCTAATTTTGACGGAGTAAAATTATTGATTGTTGAGGATAACTTGATCAATCAAAAAGTTTTAACTACTATATTGGATCAGTCTGGTATAGATATTTCTATCGCGAATAACGGTGAAGAGGCGCTATTGATGGTGACAGACGACAAAGTAGTTTATGATATGGTATTGATGGATATCAATATGCCAGTGATGGATGGCTATACGGCAACTGCATATATTCGAGCTATTGGGAAATTTTCCGATTTACCTATTGTTGCCTTTACGGCACTGGTGCTTGAAAGTGAAGTACAAAAAATGTTTAATGCTGGGATGAATGCATTCTTGTCAAAGCCACTCAATATCGGTAAACTCTATACAGCCTTTGATATGTTTATCGGTGCAAATCAGAGTGAAAAACCTGTAGATAAGCAGCCTTCAAAAGTAGCGATAAAACTTGATGAGATTGACATAAAAGAGGGGATCAGATATGCAAATGGTGATGAGGCACTTTATGTTGAAGTGCTGAAAGAATTTATTGAATATTATGGAGAGACAGGGGAATTATTACAAACATTAATATTGGAGCATCGTTTTGAACAGATCAAAATGATCTGCTTGGATATGAAAGGACTTACGGGAGCAATAGGTGCACATGATATGTTTGCAAAAGTGGATGAGATACATAAGCTTTTCATCTATGGCAATCAGCATCTTTTGCCAAAATACTTAGAAGGATATCAGCAAGAACTCGATAAGTTAATTAAAGCGATTCATATCTATTTAGGGAGTGATCAAGCAGATCATTCGGTGTAAAATTTCTCTTTGTCTCTGAGAAAATCGTTAATTTTTTTGATATAGATTGAATTTTTAATATCTGATTGTTGTTTCTTGGAAGATTTACTGATAATATTCATTTTGCTTGAGTGTTGCGTGATACTCTGAATGGAGAGTCTGATCTCTTGAGACAAAGATCCAAAACCAGCACTTCCTACGATGACACCTGCCTCTTCGTTCTCTTCTCTAATCTTCCCCCAGAAGAGATTTTCAATGGATCCCTTGGCTAACAAAAAAGAGAGATCTGAAGGAAGTATAAGCAAAATCTCTGCAGCAGTACCTTGTTCCTGCATCATCTCTGCAAGCTTCTGTTGTGTTTTGTGAATATCTATTTGTTCAGCATGGTTAAGTTGAGTATATTCCTCTTTAATATTATGCTGTACTGTTATCTCTTCTCGGAGAATAGCAAAAGGTTTTTTTGCATGTTTTCTCTGTATAAGAGGGTCATCTATATCTGTTTTTTTTGATACAGAAGCAATAGGTATCAGTAAAAAAGACAATATATATAAAAAAATGGCTACACTTGCTGTTATAGCCAAAGTCAGCAGTGTTCCCAATGGAAATGCCTGACCTATAGGGTACTTTTGGCTAAAATAAAAAACAGTAATGGCAAGTGAAAGAAATGCAATGAAAATCGTTATTTTTGCAAATAAAAGCTTCACAGCATTTTCCTAAATTTAGATAAATATTTCATCTAATATTGTGTTGATATATTCATTTGCTTTGAAGGGGATCAAATCCTGTGGTTTTTCACCTATACCAATATAAAGAATAGGCATTTTTAGTTCATCTGCAATACTTAGTATGGATCCACCCTTGGCTGTACCATCAAGTTTTGTGACTATGATTCCATCGATACCAATCATATCATCAAATGCTTTCGCTTGGTTGATTGACGAGCTACCCTGTGTTCCATCAAGAATCAAGAGTTTACGATGAGGAGCTCCCTCGGCGGCTTTCCCTGCGATACGGATCATCTTTTTGAGTTCTTCGCTGAGGTTGGTTTGAGTATGTAGTCTGCCTGCCGTATCGATAATAACCCGATCAAATCCTTTAGCCTGTGCTGAAGTGATCGTATCATAGACAACGGCGGAAGGATCATGACCTTGCTGGGTTGCAACGATAGGGATATCTAGTTTGGCTGCCCAACGACTGAGCTGCTCTATAGCAGCAGCGCGGAAGGTATCTCCTGCACCTAGGATGACACTCTTGTTCTCTTGCTGATAGCGGTAGGCAAGCTTGGAAATCGTTGTGGTTTTGCCTGCACCATTGACACCGATAACCATTTCAACAAAGGGTTTTGCCTCACTCTCCTTGAAATCAACCTCGTATTGAAAAACTGTGATCATAGAGTTAAATGCCTGAATACGACCAATAGTCCTAGGCAAGCCTTCTAGGAGTTTTTCCACCAGATCATAGTTGACATCAGCTTCGAGTAGTATATCCTCAAAGTCCTCCTTTTTAATCTCTCTTCTTTTTGTTGGTGCAACTTCTTTGATTGCATCACCTGTTTTGCCAAATGCTTTTTTTAAAAAACCGAACATTATTTTAAATCCTTAGGGTTATTTGAGTGCTTGTTTGAGCTCATTTTCCATTATTTCGATGGGTACAGCACCTTCATAGTAACGGAAAAGTTCTCCATCCTTATAAAGCACCATAAGAGGGATGGGAAAATTCTCTGGAAGTTCCAATCTCTTGGCAATTTGCATTGCGAGTGGAGTATTCTCTTCGCTATACGAAATATAAAAGTTAGTATTATGCTTTTTGATAAAATGCCGAAGGTCTGTAGTGTTGAGATCATCATTGACTAGAACACCTACGACCAAAAGATCTTTTTGATATTTTTTTTGTAATTGATTTAGATCTAGGAGTGTGCCTTTGCAGGGTGGACACCAAGTGGCAAAGATATTCAAGAGAATAAGTGATTGACTAATATCTTGAGAAATAATTTTATTTTCATTTAGGGTTATATTGATATCTCTTTCATCGATATCTGTTAAAATAAAAGTTTGAGGTATTTGAGGTGCTGGGTCTAGCTCTTGACTATAGGCTTGTGTGATATTTACTTCTGTAGTATTGTTTGCTTCTGTAATATTACTTGCTTTAGCTTGCCCTTGAGAGGTATTTTCTTTGCTACAGGTGGTCAGAATGAAAGGCAACAGGAAGAAGAGAAGGAGAGAAGTGCTTTTCATAACATACCTTTAAGCTTAATTTGGAGATTATATCCAAATGGTACTTTTAAATGAGGTTGGATTTGATTTATGAATAAAAATTCCTTTCGAAAACAATGTCTTGGAGAATTGAAAAAATCCAAAATGAGAATGCATTGGCAAAAAGATCATAAGGTTATTCAAAAGCTATACACATTGATACGCAGAGAGAATGCCCGTATGATTTTACTCTATATTCCACTGAAAATTGAAGTTGATATTCATCCTCTTATTAGGCTACTTAGGATAGAAAAACGATTGCTTTATGTACCATTTATGGAAGGTGAAAGTTTTAGCTTGGTAAAATATAGAATGCCACTGCAAAGAAAGCAATTTGGCATAAGAGAACCAAAATATTCAAAACAATATAGAAAGAGAAAGATTGATTTGGCAATTGTTCCGATGGTTGGTACGGATCCAACGCTAAAACGCGTGGGATTTGGAAAAGGAATGTATGATAGATTTTTTGAACAAGAACAAAAAAATATAAAAAAGACAATATTTATTTCGCGAGTGTTATGTCTATCTCATCATATAGTAACCAACCGCTATGATGTGTCAGCAGATATCATTATCACACCCGAAAAAGTATTGTTTGGGAGAACAACCAGTGTATTTGACAAACAGATGATAAATAAGTTTAAATATTAGTTTGATTAAACCAATTGTTGTTTTCTCTAGCTTAAGGAGAGAAAATGTTGATAGAAGCGGGAGCAGGTTTGCTTTTTGCCGCTGTTGGCTCAGGTGTCACTTATGTGTGGCTGAGAAATAATAGTAGTAAAAAATTTGCTTATATGGAATTGGAAGCTCAGGCGAAAGCTCAGGCTATAGAACACGAATCAGAACGGTTGTTGCAAAATGCAACACTCAAGATTAGAGAAAATGAACTTGCCTTGGAGAAAACATTTCAAAATCGCCTTCAAGAGGTCGAAAAGCGAAATCGTTCTTTGATCTTAGAGAGCAAAGAGATCAAAAGAGAGAAGGAGAAACTACAACAGCTTCAATATCAAGTCAGTGAAAAAAATAGTTCTCTAGCAGAGCTCAAAAAGAAGCGAAATGCACAGATCGATGAAGCAATTCTACAAATGCAGAATGTTGCTTCGATGACGGAAGAGGAAGCAAAGATTGAAATACTTGAAAAAGTAGAACTAAAATGTCGCTCAGATATCGCAGGTATTGTCAGAAAATATGAGCAACGAGCCAAAGAAGAAGGCAAAAAGAAAGCCAATTATATTTTGGCTCAGGCAACCACCCGTTATGCTGGTGAGTTTGCTGGTGAACGACTGATCAATCTCGTAACGCTACCTAGTGATGACCACAAAGGACGCATCATTGGCAAAGAGGGGCGCAATATCAAAGCACTCGAAACACTGTTGGGTGTAGATATCGTCATCGATGAAACGCCTGGTGTCATTTTGATCAGCTCCTTCAATCTCTATCGTAGAGCAATTGCTACGAGAGTCATAGAGCTTTTGGTCGAAGATGGACGCATTCATCCTGGTCGTATCGAAGAGATCCATGAAAAGGTAGAGAGTGAGTTTGAACAGAAGATATATGAAGAGGGTGAAAATATTCTGATCGATCTGGGGCTTTTCCCTATGCATGAAGAGTTGATCAAGCTTCTAGGTCGCATGAAATATCGTGCAAGCTATGGACAGAATGCTTTGGCACACACACTTGAAGTTGCCAGACTTGCCTCTGTGATGGCGGCAGAGATGGGTGGTGACGAGAAGCTGGCATTGCGTGCGGGCTTGCTACATGATATCGGAAAGGCATTGACTCAGGATTTTGGTGGCTCTCATGTAGAGCTAGGTGCAGAGTTATGCAAGAAATACAAAGAGCATCCTACTGTGATCAACGCAATCTACGCACATCATGGTCATGCGGAGCCTGATAGTGTAGAGAGTGCTGCGGTTTGTGCTGCAGATGCACTCTCAGCTGCTAGACCAGGTGCTAGAAGAGAGGTGCTGGAAAGTTTCACCAAGAGAGTCAAAGATCTCGAAGAGATAGCACTTAGCAAAGAGGGGGTAGCGCGAGCCTACGCAATCAATGCAGGTAGAGAACTGCGCGTGACAGTTGATGCAGGTCAAATTGGAGACAATGAGGCAGTTATGCTGAGCAAAGAGATTGCAGAAGAGATAGAAGATAGGGTACAATACCCCGGTGAAATAAAAGTGAGCGTGATCAGAGAATCGCGTTCAATCAACTATGCAAGGTAAAAAATAGATGAAGAAATGTACAGAAATAAAAGCGAATGTCCGTATGGAAGAACGCTATGAGGCACTGAGTTTGATGTTTGGAGATTGTCCAGATCTAAAAAAAGAGATAGATAAAGCGATTGTAGAAACAAAGGAAGAGACAGATATGACACCTTTTATCTTTGAAAAAATATCAAATGATCGTCCTGATATACAGGCAATTTATATTGAATTCCAAGAAGATGTTCATCGTTCGGCAGGAGATTTTTTCAATATCATATTGAAAAAGCTCAAAATAGACCATTGCGAGTCGGGCTTATGCTAAGTAAAATCATTACAGGACTTTTGATCCTTGGTTTTGTATCGACATCACAAAGTGGTGCTAGTGAAGCAAAGAAGAATATCAAACAGAAAAATTCTATCGTAGTATTGCAAACCAACCAAGGAAATATTGAGTTGAAGCTTTTTCCAAAAGTAGCACCTCTGGCAGTGGAAAACTTCGTAACACTGACAAAAAAAGGGTATTACAACGGTGTAATATTTCACAGAGTAATCAAAGGCTTTATGATCCAAGGTGGTGATCCTACTGGAACAGGCATGGGTGGAGAGTCTATCTGGCATAAAGATTTTGATAATGAATATGCTCCGAATATAGTTTTTGACAAACCCTATCTGCTAGCCATGGCAAATAGAGGTCCCAATACAAACGGGAGTCAGTTTTTTATTACTACGGCAAAGACACCACATCTCAATGGTGGATACACAATTTTTGGTGAAGTAGTCAAGGGTAAAGATGTCGTTAGAAAAATTGAAAATATTTCTACTTCCAGACCAGGAGACATGCCACTATTTAAGCAAGTGATCAAAAAAGCTTATGTGAAGTAGACGATGGATCTACATCATCTACGACAGGAGCGTCAGAAATGGCTCACTTGGAAGAATATCCTGCCACTACAAGAAGCTATTGCTTCTTTGCCTCAATTGGATGTTCTCAAGATCGGTCTTGGTGATATCGTAGAGATAGATTTCGTGGATATTACAGCAGAGCAGGAGAGAGAGATACTTGATGCTGCGAAGCTGATGAAGCCTTGGCGCAAAGGTCCTTTCCGCATCTCTGAGACGGTAATCGATAGTGAGTGGCAGAGTTTTATCAAATATAACCTTCTCGAACCGCATTTTGATCTCAATGATAAGATTGTTGGAGATATCGGATGCAACAATGCCTATTATCTCTTTCGGATGCAGGAGCAACACCCCAAGAAACTTGTAGGCTTCGACCCCTCTGCCGTTACTTATTCCCAATTTCAATTTATTGACCACTTTATGCAGAGTGATATTGTGTATGAACTTTTGGGTATCGAACATGTAGAATTTTATGAGCATCGATTTGACTTGCTTTTCTGCCTAGGGGTACTCTACCATCGCAGTGATCCTATTGCGATGCTCAAATCACTCTACAGAGGTCTTAACAAGGGTGGTGAGCTGATATTGGATACTTTTATGATCGATGGGGAAGAGGAGATTTGCCTGACACCAAAAGATCGCTATTCAAAGATACCCAACATCTATTTCGTCCCTACGATCAATGCCTTGAAAAATTGGTGTATGCGTGCAGGGTTTGTGAGCGTTGAAATTTTGGCAATGAAAAAAACAGAGCTCAATGAACAGCGCAAGACAGAATGGATAGATTCACAAAGCTTGAATGACTTTCTTGATCCGAACGATAATAGTTTGACTATTGAGGGGTATCCTGCACCCAAAAGAGTCTATATCAAAGCCATTAAAAAAAGTTTTTAAAAAAATTTAATCTTTTTAACCATTAAATTAAGGCACTTTATTGGGCTTTTCTGTCGTGCTATCCGTCATTCACAACATAAAATCAATAAAATACCAGATTAAACTAAAAATTACTTTTATTTTTAAATAAGCTACTTTTTGATATAAACTACTTACGAAAGTCTAAAAGACTATTTTGGCACCTGTATTTATTACAGAATTAACTTTAAAGTGTAGACTAATGAGAATATTAACAGTTGGTATGAATGATGAATATGTCAAAAGACTTGAAAAAGAGTTAGAAGAGTATTTCATCTGCATAGTAGATAATGCGAGAGATCTTTATGATGCAACAAATTTTACGGATTTTAGACATTATGAGTTGGTCATGGTTGTAGATGAAGGAGTTCGATTTTCTCTGGAGCGCTATGTCAATGAAGTCAAAAGAAAAAAGAGTGAAACCAAAATTATTATTTTGACAGCTACTGCCGAAGAGCAGGCAGGGCATTTCTCATTGGGTGTGGACGATGTCATCTACAGTCATTGTGGCGAACCTGACCTTGTCGCAGCTAGAGTATTGGCAAATATGCGACAACTTTTTGGCACAAAAGTAGATGTAGGCAAACTCGTCATCGATATTGCGAATAAAAAGATAGAGTATGATGAGAAGATCGTTTCACTCAATGGCAAGACTTTTGATATTCTTGCTTATCTTGCACTGAGAAAACAACGCGTATTTTCCAAAGATGAGATCATCAATGCACTATGGGAAGAGCCAGAATATGTCAGTGACAATACTGTCGAAGTTGCTATCAACCAGATCAGAAAACGATTGAAGAGTATCCTTGGTTTTCAAGTCATTCATACAGTAAGAAGACGCGGATACAAATTCTCATATTAGGGATAAAATCAGAACAACTGCCAAAGTTAAATATTTAAGAGCAGAGACTTTAGTCTTATAAAACGGGACTAAAGTCCCTACTCCAAGTATCTAAACATTACTCTTAATGATAATTTACCTATAATACCTTCAGCAAATCACATAAAAAGGATAAGAAAATGAATATACAGAAAAAACTTCTCTACATGGCAGGGGCAGCACTCCTCCTAGGCACTACAAGCCTCTTTGCCGCAGATAAATCTGCGGTCAGCATTATGAACAACGCGTACCAATATCTTGAAGCTATGGACAAATATGCCTTTTCTGCAGTAGTCTCAGGAGAGACAAGAGCAGACAAAACCTATAAGCAAAATGTATCTGCCAAGGTGTCACGACCCAATATGTTGCGTGTAGATAGTAGTGGAGAGATCAAAAACAGAACGATTTATCTTGATGATGGTGAATTTACAATGATAGACCACAATCATAACTTTTATGGACAGCTAACAACACCAAAAAGCATTGATGCTGCCCTTGACTTTCTTTTCAGCAAGTTTGATATCAAGTCACCTATATCTTCACTCTTTTACAGTGATATGAGCAATCGTGTCAAGTTCAAGAGAAGTAAATACTTCGGTACTATGGATGTAGCAGGTATCGAGTGTGACTATATAGCACTCAAAACCAAGAGAAGAGAAATCCATCTTTGGATTGCCACAGGAGACAAACCATTGATAAAAACTTATAGTGTGCTCGACATAGGCAGTCAGGGGAGTTCCAGAACGAACACAACAATTAAATGGATAAATAATCCTGATATTACAGAGAGTGATTTCAACTTCAAAGCACCTAAGGGTGCTTCCCAAATATCTATTCTCAGATCAAAATAAAAAAGGATAAATAATGAAAAACATCTATTTAGTTAAATTTGCGATAGTTGCTATAGCCATGGGTCTCTTCTCACCTTCTGTCAGTATCACACCAGAAGCACAAACTGACACTAGATATGGGATGACTACTCCTACGCAGCTGAACATAACACTCCTAAGTCAGGCAGAGGCTCGTAGAGGTGGCGGTAATCGTTCAAGAAATTCCAATCGAAATCGAAATACAAACAGGAATACAAACAGAAACACAAACAGGAATGTAAATCGAAACACAAATCGAAACACAAATGTAAATGTCAATAGGAATGTAAATAAAAATGTCAATGTCAATGTCAATCGTCGTGGTGGTGGTGGCAGATACTACGGCTCTTATCGTGGTAGACCTCTAGTTGCTTTTGCAGCAGGCTTGGCTGTAGGGAGTTTCGTCGTAGCAGCAACGATGCCAACCACTTGTACGACAGTGATTACCAATGGCGTTAGCTATAGAAGATGTGGTAGTACTTACTATCAGCCTTCTTATCAAGGCGATACGGTAGTTTATCAAGTGGTCAACTCTCCTTATTGATAAGAGTGAGCTCTCTGGGTCTATAATTAAGTATAGAATAGGCATGGCAGAGGTCTCCTCTCCCCCGACATATAAATGTGACTAGGAGCAAAATAACAAAATCTATGCCAAAGATCGGTATATTTTTGCTATAGCTTGTTCGGCAATGATCATAGCAGTCACTACAACGATAAATGAAACGATACCATGCAGAGGACCAGAGAAGAGAACATTGGTACCAAAGAAAAAGTTAATAGCTTCTAGAATAACCAGTTTTGAGATAAAGATGATGGCCCAAGCTGAAAGGATTCTCAGCATCTTGGTCTTGAAACCTGTTTTATCACCAAAAAAGTAGTCAGCAGCACGATGTTCAACTATAAGTGCTGTTTGCAGCAGAACTTGAAGTAGTATAGCTGCAAGCAGTGAAATAGAAAAGGATTGGATAAAAACATAATCCCAGTATTGATTAAATAGATTTAGAACTGTTAAGTCAATCAATACAGCAAGAACATATCTAGTAAATATTTGCTGCTTCCTACTGCGTCTTAGATCATCATCAAATTCTAATATATCTATGGGTAACTCTTGTTTTTCTGTGGTCATTTATACGGTCTCCTGATTTAAGGTTTTGGTATCTTCATTGAGCCAAACAATAAAGAGGGTGTATCCCAGCACAAAAATGACAGCTCCAACAAATAGCCCGATGATCCCATAAGCTATCAATCCACCAATCGCACCGATAAAGATGATAGACATCGGTGCTTCAACACCGCGAGCGAGAAGGATGGGCTTGAGTACATTATTCATCAGACCCACGAGGATATTCCATATCAAAAATGCGATAGCTGGTCCCGTATCGGCGACACTAAACATATAGATAGAGAGAGGAATAAGAATAAGCAAAATATCAATCTGTACAATGGCAAGCACTAGGCAGACCAATGCCAATATACCAGCACCAGGAATATCCATAGCTATAAAACCCATTCCTGCCAAGAGTGTTTGTATGACTGCGATACCTAGGATACCATTGACTACGCTGGTGATAGTATCGTGTGAAAGCTTTGTCAGTGCCTCTCCTTTGCTACCAACCAAGCGTGTAAATATCAGCTTGGATGCACGATACCCACTCTCTGCATTGGCGAGAAATACACCAGCGATGACAATCGAAAAGATGAGTATCAAAATGATAAGACTAGCACTGCCTGCTGTCTTGATTAGCCAAATGGCTATTTTTCTGATCTGAGGTTCAAATTCTCCCAGAGTAGCCTTTGGATCAACTGATACCTTTGTCCAAAATGCTGACAGATCTTTGCCGAGAAGAGGCAGATCGGCCACAGATTCAGGCGGCGGAGGAACAGCAAGTGATCCACTTTTTATTCCGCTGGCAAGATCCTGTGTTTCGCTTACCAGGGCACTGCTTAGCATCACTGTCGGAGTAACAAGAAAAATCAACATCAATGCAGTCAACAGTGTAGCTGTCCAGCCATTTCCCAGACCTGTTATTTTCTTCATCCAGAGATAGATAGGATAAGTTGCCACAGCAATGATGACCCCCCAAAGTATGGGACCGAGAAACGGCTTGGAGATATTAAAACATATAGCCACAAGCAGCGCAATTAGACCGATACGAATTGCATTGTCTATAAGTGGATTGCTGCGATGTTGAGCTTGTTGAGTGGTGTCGGTATGGTTCATATTTCTATTCCTTTATTTATAGATAGATCTAATCTTTTTCAAAACTAGTTTTTTTCTCTTCTAGGAGATCCTGCTCTGTGATCCACTGTTTTGCCAAAAGCCGATTCAAGTGGTAAATATGATAGAAAGTATTCATCAAAGTAGTCTCTATCCTTACGACATCTAGATAACTATCACTAGCCTCTATCAGCCGTTCTGATTTTCTCTGCATAAATTTATTCAGAAGTTCCTTATATGGTTTCTTCATATCCAGTATTTTCTCAAAAGCGGTATAGTCATGCTCTTTGAGTCCCTTTTGGGTCAGTATCAACACATCGAGTGTGCTATCGATAGCTTGCCGTATATACTCCTGCGTTGTTTGGCTTGGCTGCCAGTCTATCTCTATAGCTTTGATCACGATTTCTCTGATCTCAGTCTGAAGTGTATAGGCAATGCCTTCGAGCATGGTGTTGGTACTCATCAGGTTTTGCAGGGTCAGACTGTCTCTTTGGGTCAGTGGAAGCCGACGAATTTTCCCAAGATAGATTAGGTTGGCATTTTCAAGGATGCGAACATTTTGATAGAGTGTTTGCATTTTATCTAGTGGGGGATTGTATTTTTCTTGGCTGGCTGCTCTCAAGATAGTGACCATCTCTTCGATCAAATTGATAGAACGAGCAGTTTCATGTCGAACATTGTCAAAAGCAGTAGATGGCATTTCAAGGGCATCTTCATTGAGATATTTTGGAGTGATCATATCTGTTTTCTTCTTTTTCTTTTCTGGTACAAGTTTGATGGCTGCTTTGGCAAACAGCGGCGTGAAGAAGATAAATAGAAATACATTTGCAATATTAAAGAATGTATTGCCGTTGGCAATCTGTCGAGGTACCTCTTGTGCCATTTTTTCAGCTCCTGACAAGCCTTCTGCTATAGGAGAGATGGCGACAGCTATATCAGCTAAATAGCCAATAAAGGGCAG
>Ga0164318_10005394_pt1 | contig 12355 bp, 7 predicted proteins | sample GuaBasSedimGuay9_FD_113734 | JGI IMG/M metagenome (GOLD analysis project Ga0164318, IMG submission 113734) | Subseafloor sediment microbial communities from Guaymas Basin, Gulf of California, Mexico - Guay9, Core 4571-4, 0-3 cm | ecosystem: Environmental > Aquatic > Marine > Hydrothermal vents >... | reverse complement strand
GTTCAGGTTTTGGGTTTCCGCTCTTACGTCCCTCTCTCCTGACACCTGACACCTGAAACCTGATCTTCAGATCCCGGTGATAAGGAATGAATGGCTGTCGTAAACCAACAGCCGTGAATTACATCCGTTGAATGATTGACCCATGGCCAATAAACAATGACAAAGGATAAATAAATATGGGTTTTTTACAAACATTTCAAGTATTTCCTGTAATTCCGGAATCCCTCTCTTTTCTTCAGGTTCTGGCACGTAACCTTTGGTGGTGCTGGCATATGGATGCCATTGAACTTTTTCGTCGAATAAATCCCCGGCTCTGGGAAAAGTGCGGTCGCAATCCCATCGTATTTTTAACCTTAATTCCCCAAAAACAACTGGAGGAACTGTCAAAAGACGAAAGCTTTCTGGCTCATCAGCAACGAGTGGAAGAAGATTTTGTGAACAATTTATCCCCTGAGGATCCAAGCGAATCTTCATACGGTAAAGAGGGAACTATTGGATATTTTTCCATGGAATTTGGCATTCATGAAAGTGTTCCCATGTTTGCAGGCGGTCTCGGAGTTCTGGCCGGTGATCACTTAAAGGCGGCCTCCGACCTTGCCCTTCCCCTGATAGGGGTCGGACTTCTCTACCGGCATGGCTATTTTCACCAGTTTCTGGATCATGAGGGGTGGCAGCAGGAAGAATATCCGGAAATCGATATTTATCGCCTGCCTGTGAAACGGGTAAAGGATAATTCAGGAAATGAGCTAATCATTTCAATCACCGGACCCGAGGGCGAAATCCGGGCTGTTGTCTGGAAAATCATGGTGGGACGCATTCCTCTTATTCTTATGGATACCAATTTACCGGAAAATCCCCCGGAGATTCGGGAAATAACTTCTCGTCTGTATCCCGGAAATCCAAAGACTCGGCTGGCACAGGAGGTGCTGCTGGGAATCGGCGGAATGCGTGCTTTTGAAGTCATGGGAATCTATCCGACCGTGTGCCACATGAATGAAGGGCATTGCGCCTTTGTCACCCTGGAACGGCTTGCTCAGACAATTTCCTCCTATAAAGTAAATCTTGAGACCGCAAAGGAGATCGTTTCACGAACCACGGTCTTTACTACCCATACGCCGGTGGCAGCAGGGCATGATGAGTTTCCCGTCGACCTTGTAAAACCGTATCTTAATTCTTTTACCGATAGACTCGGAACAAACGTTGACGAGATCTTATCCTGGGGGCAACCCATGAAATCCGGTGCAGACATCCCCATTTCCATGTTCGTTCTGGGACTGCACAATGCGCAATACTGTAACGGCGTCAGCGAATTGCACGGCAAGGTGGCCAGACGCATGTGGTCCCATATCTGGCCCGGCAGGCCGGAAGATGAGGTTCCCATAGGCCATATTACAAACGGAATACATATCCCTTCGTGGATTTCCGTTGAGAACTCTCTGCTGTTTGAACGCTATCTTGGACCGGATTGGCATTTGGATATGGGAAACCCGGAAATTTCCAAACGCATTGACGATATTTATGATGAGGAATTATGGCGGTCCCGCGAAATGAGTCGCAGTCGCCTTATTCGCCATTGCCGGGCGCTGATGATAAAACAATACCGGCGCCGTAATGCCCCAAAAAAAATGATGAAGGATGCTGAATCGGTAATGGACCAGGATATATTGACCATAGCTTTTGCCCGTCGCTTTGCGACGTACAAGCGGGCCAATCTTTTGCTTAAAGATCCGGAGCGTTTTGAAGCAATCATTGCCTCAAAGACAAATCCGGTTCAGTTTATCTTCGCGGGGAAAGCCCATCCTAAAGATAACGAAGGCAAGGAGCTGATCAAGCGCCTTATCCAGTTTGCCCGCAGACCCAAGGTGCGCCACCGAATCGCCTTTCTAGAAGACTACGATATCAGCATCGCACGGAACCTGGTTCAGGGCGCGGATGTGTGGCTTAATACTCCCAGACGGCCCTTTGAAGCATGCGGTACATCCGGAATAAAAGCCGCTGCAAACGGAGTCCTTAATGTGAGCATTCTCGACGGCTGGTGGTGTGAAGGATATGCTGAAGAAAGAGGCTGGAGCATTGGAGACGGAGAGGAATATACGGATTCCGCCTATCAGGATACGGTGGAGAGTCAAGCCCTTTATAATGTGCTTGAAAACGATGTGATTCCATGCTTTTATGAAAGAAGGAATGGGAAAGCGCCGGACCGGTGGCTCAAAATGATGAAAGAATCGATGAAGATGGCATTGCTGCAATTTTGTGCCCGTATCATGGTTAAAAAATATGAGACCAGATTTTATCTCCCCGCCTTGGACCGCTTCGTGAGTCTGACTGCAGATAATGCCAAGGAAGCTGTAATACTTTCCGCTCAGTATAACCGACTCAAGTCCCTGTGGGATAAAATAAGGATTGAACGTCCTGTACGAAAAGCTGAAGGCGCATTTTGGGTGGGAGAACGCTTTGAGATAACAGCGATTGTGAATCTGGGAGAACTGAATCCTAATGAAGTAAAAATAGAACTTTATTACGGCCCATTAAAAACTGTGGACAGCATTGCAGACAGTCATTCTCAAGAAATGACCGCAAAGGAAATCCATGGAAATGGGGAATATCTTTACTCCTGCACCATAGCTTGCAGCAATTCGGGGCGGTATGGTTTTACTGTCAGAGCTGTACCCAGTGGAGATGACCGAATCAGGTTTACCCCCGGCCTTATCACATGGGCATAGGAATTGAAAATTTAAGATGGATGATGGGTAATGGGTAATTGCAAATTTTAAACTAACTAAATAGTGCCTGAACGAAAACTGTCTTTTTTGCCAATATCTGCGTCAGACTCAAATTTTAATCCTCGAAATACTACCAGTATTACTGTGGTTAAAATTTTCGTCTTCCCCTCCGGGGCGTAGGCCCTACCCTCTCTCCAAGGCGTAAGCTCTACCCTCTCTCCGAGGTGTAGGCTCTACGAGCCGGAGGCCGGCCTGTAAGCCCTACGGGCTGGCCTCCGGCTCGTAAAGGCACGATCCTACGCCTCGGAGAGAAGCAAAGCCGGAGGCTTGATCTTAACGAAAAATCCTAGTTTTCGTTCGGGCACTAAATAGCCAATATTCAATATTCAATCCTCTTTGGGAGCTGATCATGACACATCCACAGAGCAATCCCCGTATTCTTGTTGTTACTCCGGAAGTAACGTATCTACCAGACCGTATGGGAGGGATGGCCTCTTTTTTTACCGCCAAAGCAGGGGGGCTTGCCGACGTTTCGGCATCTCTGATTACTGCCCTGTTTGAACAGGGAGCGGATGTGCACGTGGCCATTCCCGACTACCGCTCCATCTTCAGTAACGGATTGGCCCCTGTTCTAAAAAAAGAGCTTAGTAAAATTCAGCGCAAGATGCCCGATGATCGTATCCATCTGGCGGAAGACAGGGCTTTTTATTACATCAACCGTGTCTATTCTTTGTATGGAGAGGAAAACATTAAACTCGCCCTGGCGTTTCAACGTGAGGTGATCAATCATATCATTCCCCAGGTGCAACCGGATTTGATTCACTGCAATGATTGGATGACCGGTATCATTCCGGCCATGGCCAGACAAATGGAAATTCCATGCCTTTTTACCATTCATAATGTACACACGGTAAAGACAACACTGGCCTACATGGAGGACAGGGGAATTGATGCCGCCTATTTTTGGCGAAATTTGTATTACGAAAAAATGGCCTCAAATTATGAGGACATACGGGATACCAACCCCGTAGACTTTCTCACCAGTGGAATTTTTGCCGCTCATTTTGTGAATATTGTAAGCCCGACATTCCTGCTGGAAGTCGTTAATGGAAGCCATGGTTTTGTCGAACCTCCCATACAACGGGAATTGACCAATAAGTATCATGCCGGATGTGCCGTTGGAATATTGAATGCGCCGGATCCTTCTTTTGATCCTTCTGCTGATGAACATCTCAAACAAACCTACGATAATGAGGATTTTTTATTGGGCAAACGAGTAAACAAGCTGTTTTTGCAGGAAAAGTTAGGACTGATTAAAGACGAAAAAGCGCCGGTCTTCTTCTGGCCATCCCGGCTGGATCCGGTTCAAAAAGGATGCCAATTGTTGGATAAAATATTTTACACGATAATTTCGAAATACTGGAATCAGAATCTTCAGGTCGTCTTTGTGGCCAATGGTGATTATCAAATGGTATTCAGAGATATTGTGAATTATCACGGATTTCAGAAACGCGTGGCAATCTGCGATTTTGATAACGAGCTGGAACATCAGGCTTACGGAGCTTCGGATTTTATCCTGATGCCGTCTAGTTTTGAACCGTGCGGTCTTCCGCAAATGATAGCTCCGCTTTACGGCAGTCTTCCAGTGGCCCATGATACCGGCGGGATCCATGATACCATCAGTGATCTGGATGTTGAAAACAATTCCGGCAATGGCTTCCTGTTTAAGACTTTTGATGCCAACGGGCTGCTCTGGGCCATCAACCAGGCCATGAACTTTTATAATTTGCCCGACAGGATAAAGGCAAAGCAAATCAAACGGGTCATGACCGAAAGCGCCGCTAAATTTACCCATGCCGCAACAGCTCGACAGTATATCGATCTTTATGAGAAGATGCTTCGGCGGCCGCTGATTGTGAACACACCGTCGGATAGCTCTAGTGAATCATAACCCAACCCGGACAAGCCGGCCTCCGGCTCGTAAGCCTACGGCTCGGAGAGAACCAAAAAATATTTGCCACTAAGGCACAAAGACGCGAAGGATCTTATTTTGTTCTTAGTGTCTTGGTGCCTTTGTGGCGAAAAGAAAAAAGTTTTGCCACAAAAAGAACAAAATTTACAACTAATCTAAAGAAACCAAGAAAAGGTTCATGATGTTCGAAACTCCAGATGATCCAAAAAGTTCGGATCAAGACAATCGTATCAATACCATACTCAAGGGTCTTTTATCCCGAGACCCCTACCTGACGCCCTATGAGAAAACCATTCGCCGGCGCTTGCTGAAAACAATGGAAACAGAATTTCGCTTGACCCGGGGTAAAAAAAGCCTAGCGGACTTCGCTGCCGGCCACGAATATTTCGGATTGCACTTGCGGAACAATGAATGGATTTTTCGAGAGTGGGCGCCCAATGCCACCCGGATCTATTTGATCGGCGATATGACGAACTGGCGAGAGAAAAAAGACTTTGCCCTTCACCCAATCAGTCAAGATGGTCATTGGGAAATTCGCTTATCTCAAGACAAATTGAAACACGGAGATCATTATCGACTCCGTATCCACTGGCCCGGTGGTGAAGGCGACCGCATCCCTGCCTATGCCCGTCGTGTTGTTCAGGACCCGGATACGCTGATTTTTAATGCTCAGGTCTGGTCCCCGCCGGATCCGTATCACTGGAAATGTAAGGATTTTCAGTCTCCGCCGGACCCGATATTGGTTTACGAAGTCCATGTGGGCATGGCCCAGGAAGAAGAGAAAATCGGCTCTTATAGAGAATTTACCACACGGATACTTCCGCGTATTGTGGTGAGCGGCTACAATACACTGCAATTAATGGCGATCCAGGAGCATCCTTACTACGGTTCTTTCGGCTACCAGGTTTCGAACTTTTTTGCTGCTTCTTCCCGGTTCGGAACACCGGAGAAGTTTAAAGAGCTTATCGACACGGCTCACGCCGCCGGTCTGAGGGTAATCATGGACCTGGTCCACTCACACGGGGTTTCCAACGAGGTGGAGGGGTTGAGCAGATTCGACGGCACCCGGTATCAATACTTTCATGAAGGACCACGCGGTATTCACCAAGCCTGGGATTCCAGGTGTTTTGACTACGGAAAGAACCCGGTTCTTCATTTCCTTCTTTCCAACTGCCGTTTCTGGCTGGATGAATATCATTTGGACGGCTTCCGTTTTGACGGAGTCACCAGTATGCTTTACATGGATCACGGCCTGGAAAAAGCATTTACTTCCTACGACGACTACTTTAACCACAACGTGGACGAAGATGCCCTTACCTATCTGGCACTTGCAAATAAAGTTATCCATGATGTTCGCCCTGATGCGGTTACCATCGGGGAAGATATCAGCGGAATGCCTGGGCTGGCCGTTCCGATTTCATCCGGTGGCATGGGATTTGATTATCGTTTTGCCATGGGAGTTCCCGACAACTGGATACGACTTGTCAAAGATACACCGGATGAAAAATGGCATATGGAACAGCTTTGGTATGAATTGACCAACCGGAGAAAGGATGAAAAAACCATTAGTTACACCGAGTCCCACGACCAGGCCCTGGTAGGCGATAAGACGATTATCTTCCGTTTAATTGATAGGGATATATATGATCACATGCAGGTGGGTGATGATAACCATACCGTGGCCCGAGGAATGGCTCTGCATAAAATGATCCGGCTCATCACCCTGGCCACGGCGGGTAATGGCTATCTCAATTTCATGGGTAATGAATTCGGACATCCCGAATGGATCGACTTTCCGCGTGAAGGGAATAACTGGTCTTACAGATATGCCCGACGCCAATGGCATCTGGTGGATGACGAAAATTTGAAATATCAATTTCTTGCCCGTTTTGATCGAGACATGATATCTCTATCCAAGGATCATCAGCTTCTGGAATCAGCAGAAATACGTCTTGTTTACGAGCATTCGGACAACAAAATCATTATATTTGAAAGAGCAGGACTTCTATTCATTTTCAACTTTCATTCCGAACGCTCGTATTCGGATTATCGCTTCGAGGCGCCGCCTGGAAAATACCGAATGATTTTCAACAGTGATGCGCCGAAATATGGGGGTTACAACCGTTTGCACCAGGATCAACATCATCTGACCCTGTTGGACACTTCAATGAACCATCCACGTAATATCCTCAGCCTATATCTTCCTACCCGCACGGCACTGGTCCTTCAACCTGCCTCCTCCGGCTGTAATGAATTGGGACATCCTTAAAGAAGAAGTGGTTTTACCTCGAATGCAGACCAAAATACATATCGGAACCTCCGGCTGGAACTATGATCACTGGAAAGAAGTATTTTATGAGAAGAGCTGTCCCAAGTCGGATTGGTTGAAATTTTACTCAAAACACTTTAACAGCATTGAAGTGAACGCGACCTTCTACCGTTCCATGTCTCACAAAACTTACGAAACCTGGAGGGAAAAAACACCGAAGGGGTTTATTTGGTCGGTGAAAGCCAACCGTTATATTACCCATATCAACAGACTAAAGAATATTGCAGAACCCTTAAAAAAGTTTTTTGGCGAGTTGACGGGATTAAAGGAAAAACTTGGGGCCATTCTTTTCCAGCTCCCGCCCACACTGACCTTTGAAAAGGAAGTTTTTGATGCATTTTGCAGCCTGATTCCAAGAAATAAGTGCGTTGCTATAGAGGCAAGACACTCCAGTTGGGTGGAAGAAAAGGCGCTATCTTCTTTAAAAAAACATAATATTGCCTGGTGTATTTCAGATACTGCGGGACGCTACCCCTATCTTGAATCAATAACATCTAATTTTATCTATATTCGTCTGCACGGATCACAAAAACTATATGAGTCCGAATACTCAGAAAACGAAATTAAGAACTGGGCTGAAAAGATAAAAACATGGGATATGGATACGTATGTTTATTTTGATAACGATGCCATGGGGCATGCACCTAAAAATGCTCTGAGACTCCAAGAACTCCTGACTTGATTATTTTTTATGACGGTTCCATCCTATCTTATCCGTTTTTATCCCGACTGCATGGGATAAGCTCCCGCTTCCTAGTGTTCCCCACCATCAAAATGAAGCCTTCCCTCCATAGACAGAGTGAACCCTAAAGTTGCATAAACAACATGGCTAAAGGGGGATCAACTATTCGAATTTCAGACAAAAGTCATAAAAATGCTTCCCTTTTTGATTTCGAACCCTTGGTGAATTCAAAGGATAGGGTCTATTTGATGCCATGTTGTTTATGCAACGTTAGGGTGAATTACACTTTGATAATAAATAATAAAAATAAGAATAATAAATATGTAAAGGAGATAGGCAATGGCAGCAAATTTTCAAATTTTATCTTATAAAACCAGAGACAGTCTTCATCTGAAACTGAATGGTGATTTTGATGGAACTTCGGCATATGAATTGATCAATACTATCAAAGATAATGGAACCAATTTTTATCAAATCTTTATTGATACGAATAATCTTAGAACCGTCTATGCATTTGGCAGGAATGTGTTGCAAAAGAACTTTGGCGACTTAAATAAACTCAGCAACCTAATTTTTATCGGAGAAAATGAACGCTATTTAGCACATTATTAGAAGCAAGTGTAATTATTGACACAGCGGTTTAAGGATCATTTGTAACCGTTCACGTATTTTTTGAAATCCCAAATTCCAGGGGCCAAAGATTATTTAAATCCCAAATCTCAAGCATCAAATTCCAAAAACCACGCCAAAGGGAGGCAAGAACCTGAAAACCAGGGCAGAATTATATATTCTGTTCTCCATAAACATTATGGGATTGAAAAAAATATTTGATTTCAGTGCGGGATAACTCCCTATATCTTTAGTATATTTTCCTATACAAATAAGCACTTTATCCTATAGACTTGTTTTTTAAAATTTATAATAGTTCTTTTGTAGCAATATATTTTTATCTATGATATTTATGATTAAACGAAAATTGAAAGCCTGATTCAAAATGATATATAATCTGTTAGAATAAAATAAAAAAGATCATAAAAGCCAAATTCAGGGGGTAACCCTATGTGATAGATAAAGGCTCATATACAGTATATAAACTGTGTCAAAGTATGGGCCTTTTCGTTTTTTTTTCTGTTGGGGAATTATTTATCAATGACTGAGAGAGAATCAACTTGGAATTATTATGAGCAAACGACTCAGGAAAGGCGAATTAGAAGCCACCCAGCGGACAGTAAAGTTTTTCGAGACGCTGCTGCGTGCTTCGGCCGACGGTATCGTGATTACGGACTCGACCCATACTATTATCGTGGTCAATGAGACCTTCTGCACATTCTTTGGACGGCAGTGGCGCGATGTAGTAGAAACCAGTATGTTCATCTGGCTTGAACAACTCAATGCCAATGCTTTGACCCGTTGGTCTGAGCTGGAAAAGAAGGTTCGCCTCCAAGGTTTTTGCCGTAATGCCAAGTTTGAGATGACAACAAAGGACAAAGTGAGCCATTTCACTGTCAATGCTTCTCTCCTTGAACGAGTTGCGGATGAGGACCTGCGTATTATCATCAGCATCTGGCACGACGTTACAGAATATAAGCAGACGGAGGAGGCACTGAGAAAAAGCGCAGAGAAATACCGAACCCTTCTGGAAATTACATCGGAAGGATGCTGGCTGATAAATCCCGAACTAAAAACTATCGAAGTTAACGAGTCCCTTTGCAAAATGTTTGGATACAGTCAAGATGAGATGCTTGGCAAAACACCTTTTGACTTCGCAGATGATGAAAACCGAAAGATTTTGATTGAGCAAACCTCAAAAATATCTACCACAGCCCATCGCAGTTATGAAATTACCCTGAAAAAAAAGAACGGTGAAGACCTGCCAACATATTTTAATGCCACAACAATCAGGGATGAATCGGGCGAGGTGCTGGGCGCCTTTGCATTGATTACTGATATTACCGAAAAAAAGCAAATGGAAGAAGCACTGCGAAAGAGTGAGGAACGCTTCCGTACAACTTTTTACAACGCGGCGATTGGAATGGCTTTAATGGCGAACGATGGTTACTTTATGAAAGTTAATCATGCACTGTGCAGAATTCTTGGCTATTCTGAGGAAGAACTATTGGGTAAGACTTGGGTAGAAATTACCAACCCGGATGACCTGCCCGGCTGTTATGATTGGTTAAAACGGGTAAAAGCTGGCTCGCAAAGTTCCTATGAAAAGCGATTCATCCACAAACTCGGGCACTTGGTGTGGATTGAGGTAAGTTCATCTCTGCTTCGCGATTCACAGGGTCGAATACAATATTACATCTCTTTGTTTCAAGACATAATGTTCCGTAAACAAGCAGAGGAGACACTGAAAAAAAGTGAAAGGCAATATCGCAACATTTTTAAGAATATTCAGGATGTTTATTATGAAGTAACCCTTGATGGAATAATACTAGAAGCCAGCCCCTCGATAGAGGATGTTTCGCTCTACAAAAGGGAAGAGATCATAGGAAAATCATTATCCGATATATATGTTGATCCGAAAAATAGAGATGAATTTCTAAACGAGCTTCTGAAAAATGGAAAAGTTACTGACTATGAAGCGCTTATGATAGATAAAGACGACTCTCAACTCCATTGTTCGATAACGGCAAAGATAGTACGAGATAACCATGGTAATCCTGTCAAAATTATCGGCTCGTTGCGTAATATTACCAAGCGAAAACGGATGGAAGAATCGCTTCGGGAGCGTGAGGAGACGCTGAAAGCAATTCTTGCTGCTTCTCCGGTTGGGATCTGTTTGGCACGGAACCGCATTATAGAATGGGCCAACCAAGCCATGTACCGCATCTGGGGCTACGAAGAAGGTTCCCTGTTAGGAAAGAACACCCAAGTGCTCTATCCGGATCTTGAAGAGTACGATCGTGTCGGTCACCAGTTTTACTCTGAAATTGAGCAGAAGGGAATCGGACAAGTGGAGACGCGGTGGGTTACCAAGGATGGCACGAAAATTTACTGTTATCTCCAAGGATGCCCTCTCGATCCGTCTGATATCTCCAAAGGTGTTATCGTGGGTGCGATGGATATTACCGATCGCAAGCAGGCCGAAGCTCTTGTCCACAACTTTTCTCAACTGCTGATGAAGGCGCAGGAAAGTGAGCGTCAGAGGATTTCCCGTGACCTGCACGACCACGTGGCGCAAGAGCTTTCAGCGGTTAAAATTGGCTTTGAAACGCTTTTTGATCTTCAGCCCTCGATAGCTCCCGAGATCAGACAAAGAGTTTCTGAACTAACGAGAACGCTTCAAGAATCTATAAAAGCAGTTCGGGATGTCTCATATGATTTACGCCCTCCGGGCCTTGATGAAATAGGGCTTGTAGAGACGCTTGTTCAGTATTGCAATGATTTTTCTGAAAACAATAGAGTAAAGGTTGACTTCCATTGTGCCGGCATGAAGAACTTAACACTGGATTTTGATACCGAAATCAACCTGTATCGTTTGATTCAAGAAGGTCTTACCAACATTAAGAAGCATGCTGACGCTGACCAGGTAATCATCAGGCTGGTTGCAGCTTTCCCTAATATTATTCTTCGGATAGAAGATAATGGTAAGGGTTTTAATGTTCAGAAACGAATGGCAACCATAACGAAAGAGAAACGAATGGGCATTCATAGCATGGTGCAAAGGGCCAAACTGCTTCAAGGTGAAATGAAAATTCAATCAAAACCCATGCAGGGCACAAAGATTTCTATTGTGCTTCCTTATAAGGGAAATAAGGATGATTCATAAGAAAACAATACTAATAATAGATGACCATCCCCTTTTCAGGGAAGGCCTCAAAGCGATCATCGGACGCAACCATAGATTTGAGGTGGTCGGGCAGGCAGGAAATGGGCGTGATGGACTACAAATGGCGAGGGAACTCAAGCCGGATTTGGCGCTGGTGGATATGTCTTTGCCAGATCAGAGCGGTATCGAACTGACCCGCGAAATTAGAAAACTATCGCCAAAGACACGTATCATGATTATTACCATGCACTCCAAAGTAGATTATATTGTCAAGGCATTTCAGGCCGGAGCCACAGGATATGTGGTCAAGGAATCGGCCTCTGAAAGACTGCTACAGGGGATAGATATAGTCTTGAAGGGAGAATATTTCATGGACAGTTCCGTCTCCCATAAGGTAATTAAAAAGCTTATGCAATTCCCGGAAAAAGAGGTTAAGATAACGGATGTGAGCTATGACACTCTGACCCACCGGGAGCAAGAGATCCTGGTGTTGCTGGCCCAAGACCTTTCCAACAAACAGATCGCAGAAAAACTTTTCATCAGCCCCAAAACAGTTGAGAACCACAGATCAAATATTTTGCGCAAGCTTAATTTCCATAGCACACTGGAGCTGGTTCGATATGCCGCAAGGTTAGGAATTATCGACGTTGATCTGTGGAAAGGATAAGCCTGCCCACAAAAACCTATATTCGAGTTCCAGACATTTTACATTTTATTATCAGTTGGCAGCTCAATATCACCATTTGATACAACAGAACTTATTGAAAAGTTACTATTTTATCAGTATTCCTCCCGATTAAATGGGATAAATTCCCTCCCCATAGGGGTTCCCACCATCAAAATGAAGCCCTCTCTCTATCCTCCGGCCCCGCTT